>ERZ827108.89-NODE-89-length-144012-cov-5.042464_pt1 | contig 144012 bp, 113 predicted proteins | sample MGYA00519921_ERZ827108 | MGnify/ENA primary metagenome ERZ827108 (study PRJEB31778, sample SAMEA3449258) | human gut metagenome | biome: human gut; feature: human-associated habitat; material: faeces | place: United Kingdom | collected 2010/2012 ... | reverse complement strand
ATGAATTAGTCGATAAGGTGGTAAAGGTTGATGGCAAGCGCCGACAGGGCATTGAGGTTTACTTTAACGGTGTCGGGCAGATTTCGTCCGACGCAGAAAAAAAGTCCGAAACAACCGAGTGAATGGTCGTTTCGGACTTTGGCGGGATTATATATCCCTCAGACGCTCCCGTATTAGGGGGGTATTGTGTGTAAACATGCGTGCGCTGATTAACTTTTGGAGAGATACATATGCTAAAACGTGAAGAACTTCCCGAATGCGATGTTGCGACCACCGTACAGATAATCGGCAACAAGTGGAAGCTGCTGACAATGCGGAACCTTCTTTCCAGGTTCTGGAGATTCAACGAGCTGCGGAAATCCCTTGACGGCGTGAGCCAGAAAGTACTGACCGACAGCCTTCGCCAGCTGGAATCCGACGGTATAATCCTGCGCACGGTATACCCGGAGGTGCTACCAAGGGTGGAGTATTCGCTGACAGAACTCGGCGAATCCATGCGCCCTATTCTTTCTGCCATGGAAAACTTGGGAAGAAGTTATAAAGATACTCTTTTATAAACTACATTTGATAACGTTTCGTAAATGGTTTCAAAAACTCCTGCAGCTTTTGCGCTAGCCTCATGCTCTCAACGAAATCCAGCACCTTCTGAAACCTCAATTTAAGGCTGCTTAACTCGTTTTTCACCTTGCGCAGCTCCTGTTTCAGTGGGTATAGCCTTAGTATCTCCTGTTTCTGATCGGCGATTTGTATGGCTGCCTGCTCATTATCTTTTTTCAGCCTTATGATTTCTGCTGACTGTTCGCTTTCCTTACTCTCGGTCGCTATCTGCTTCCTTGCAAGGTCGGTCACATCGCCATAATCCTCTTTGAAGAGCGTGACCTTGCCGCCGAAAATCGGCTTGCCCGTTTCAATCTCATCTATGGCTTTGAGTTTCGTAACCTTTTTTGCGCTTGTTCCAAGAAAGGTCTGTTTATCTGCAAGTTCGGTGGAGGTTTGCGTGAGCGCAGAGAACTTTTCCGTTATTTCTTCGTCCAAATAAGCAACGGCGGCGTTCCTCTCATGGTACTGCTCGTCCAACTCGTCAATAACGGCTTCAACCTGCGTTCGCAGCTCCTCACGGTGTTTTAAGAGGCTACCTGCGTACTTGGCTTGCTCATCAAGCCGAGTAACTTCCCCGTTTTTCTACTCAACCTGCTCAATTATCTTGGCATATTCCTTGTACTGTTCAACGGTCAGCGGATTACGCTTCTGAAAGCCTTGCATATACTCGGTCAGGCAAGCGGCAGCGATTTCAGCGTCTGGAGTTCCAATGTCGGTTTTGCTTAGTTTGTCAGCCATTTATTTCAATCAGTAAAGAAATAGCGCTGTGGCGAATATCGTGAATCGTAAATAGCGGGCCGAGATACTATCTGACCATTGAAGATCAGCTTCCGGAATGCATCGGGAACAGCGTTTGCTTCTGCACGCTGTTCCCAGAGCTGTATGTCGCCTACGCTCGGTCTGGAAACGCAGTTGAAATGATGTGCCGGAATCTTAAGCAATAACCAACGGCAGGTTATCTGGAAAAAAAATCAGAAAATATATTGCTTTTTTCCGAGAAACGTGCTATAATAGCTTTGGATTGAATATTATCCAACTTTAATTCAAAGGAGATCATAAGAATGTTAGTTTCTGCAAAAGAAATGCTGAACAAGGCTCGCGACGGCAAGTACGCTGTTGGTCAGTTCAACATCAACAACCTTGAGTGGACAAAGGCTATCCTTCTCACCGCAGAGGAGTGCAAGTCTCCTGTTATCCTCGGTGTTTCTGAGGGCGCAGGCAAGTATATGTGCGGTTACTCTACCATCGTCGGCATGGTAAAGGGCATGATCGAGAACCTTCACATCACCGTTCCGGTTGCTCTGCACCTTGACCACGGCACCTTCGAAGGCGCTAAGGCTTGCATCAACGCAGGCTTCTCCTCCATCATGTTCGACGGCTCTCACTATCCGATCGAAGAGAACATCGCAAAGACTACTGCTCTTGTAAACACCTGCGATATCCTCGGTATCTCCCTCGAGGCTGAGGTAGGTTCTATCGGCGGCGAGGAAGACGGCGTAATCGGTATGGGCGAGTGCGCTGATCCTAAGGAGTGCAAGATGGTTGCTGACCTGGGCGTTACAATGCTGGCTGCTGGTATCGGTAATATCCACGGCAAGTATCCCGCAAACTGGCCCGGTCTTTCCTTCGATACGCTTGCTAAGATCAAGGCAGAAGTTGGCGACATGCCTCTCGTACTTCACGGCGGCACTGGCATTCCTGACGATATGATCAAGAAGGCTATTTCTCTCGGCGTTGCTAAGATCAACGTTAACACCGAGTGCCAGCTCGTATTCCAGGAAGCTACAAGAAAGTACATCGAAGAGGGCAAGGATCTCCAGGGCAAGGGCTTCGATCCCAGAAAGCTCCTCGCACCCGGTACCGAGGCTATCAAGGCTAAGGTTAAGGAGAAGATGGAACTGTTCGGTTCTGTTGGCAAGGCTTAATCTTAAAAGCTCAAATAATTTGCGCCGCATATCCTGCGGCGCATTTTTGTATAAGGTCACCTCTAAAAAAATCGCTCCGGAAACCCGGAGCGATTTTCTATTATACCGACTGCGCAGTATAAAGCTTGTAATAATCGCCTTTCTTCGCCATCAGCTCATCGTGCGTTCCCGCTTCGGTTATTCCCTTGTTGGAAACGTACATGATCCGGTCGCAGCTACGTATCGTGGAAAGACGGTGCGCGATTATAAACGACGTTCTGCCACGCATCAGGTGATCAAGGCCATGCTGTAAATATCTCTCGGTCATGGCGTCTATCGAGGAAGTCGCTTCATCAAGCACAAGTATCTTCGGGTCTGAAACTATCGTTCTTGCAAACGCTATAAGCTGCTTCTGACCCTGGGAAAGTCCCGAGCCGCGCTCGTTCACCACCGTGTTGTATCCGTCAGGCAGCGACTCAATATAGTTGTCGATACCGACTATTGAGCACGCTGTCCGGATTTCATCGTCTGTGGCGTCAAGCTTTCCATATGCTATGTTGTCCCGGATTGTTCCGCTGAATATGAAGCTGTCCTGAAGCATTATGCCCATCTGCGAACGCAGGGAGTGCAGCGTTACATTTGAAATGTCGCTGTCGTCAATGCGGACTTCTCCGCCGCTCAGGTTATAGAATCTCGACAGCAGGTTTACTATCGTCGTTTTACCGGCTCCGGTAGGTCCTACAAGCGCTACGCTCTCGCCTGCCTTTACGTCAAACGACAGATGTTCCAGAATGTTGATTCCCGGCTCATATGCGAAGGTGACATCTTTAAAGTGTACATCTCCGTGTATCTCGGGCATTTCAACCGCGTTGGGAGCGTCGTCGACTGTTACCGTCTCGTCCATCATTTCAAAGATACGCTCGAGATTTGCGACTGCGTTTATAAAGGTATTCATCAGGTTGGAGAGATTCATCAGCGGCTGCCAGAATCTCGCGGAATAATCCGTCATTGCAATGATCGTACCAAACGACACCATGCCGCGCATTCCTATAAGTCCGACCGCAAAGATGAACGCTCTGACGAAGATGGACACAACATCGGTGCTCGGCCATACAAGGTTCGAATAGGAAACCGCCTTCATCCACGCCTTTTTGTACTTCTTTGCGAGTTTGTCGTTGATCTCAGCGTTTTCTTCCTCGCGGGTAAACATCTGGGATATCTTTACGCCGACTATGCTCTCATGCAGATACGCATTGAGGTTGGAGCTCTTGTTTGAAACCTGCTGCCACGCCTTACGCTGACCGTTTTTGATAACCAGCATTATGAATGCGTACACAGGAAGCCCAGCCATTGTAACAAGCGCGAGCTGCCAGTTCACGAAAAACATGAATATTGTGATGAACACCAGGTTGATTATCTCAAGGATAAAGTTGATAAGTCCGTTGGTCATCAGGTCGGATATCGCGTTGATATAGTTGATGATTCGGGTAAGTATCTTGCCGTGCGGGCGGCTGTCGTAGTACTCAAAGCTGAGCCGCTGCATGTGCTCGAAAAGGTCCTTTCTGATATCGTAGACGATATCCTGACCCACCTTAGTCATCATCACCGAACGTATCTTCGCAAATATAACGCTCACGATAATGCACGCCAAAACCGCCGCTCCGCTCAGTATGATGTACTTCACGCGGTCGTCCGGTGCCACGGCGGAAGCCTGGTCGACCGGTATCATGTAATTATCAATCGCATTCTGAACTATCAGCGGCGATAACAGCCCTATCACAGAGCCTAGGGCGCTGAGTATCAGGGATATCGCGATGCGCTTCTTGTATTTCGCCGCATAGACCAGCGAACGTTTCAGGTGCCGTATGTCGAACGGGGTCTCAAGTACTTCGTCGACGTCGAATTTATTTCTAGCCATCTGTATCCCTCCTTACTTCTGCAAATCGAATACTTCACGGTAGTAGCCGTGCTGCTTTATAAGCTCTTCGTGTGTTCCCTGCTCGGATATCTTTCCGTCCTTCAGCACGATTATCTTATCGGCGTACTTCGCCGTGGAAATACGCTGTGCGATTATCAGCTTCGTGCAGGGGAAATCAAGGTTTGCAAGAGCGTTCTGGATATGCTTTTCAGTTTCCAGGTCGACTGCGGAGGTCGTATCGTCGAGTATCAGTATCGAAGGCTTTACCGCAAGCGCTCTTGCAAGGGAGATTCGCTGCTTCTGTCCGCCGGAAAGTCCCACGCCGCGCTCGCCGACGATGGTCTCGTAACCATCGGAAAGCTTCCTGATAAAACCGTCCGCGTCTGCCGCCTTTGCGTACTTTACAACGTCCTCCTCGGGCATATCGGAATCACCGAAACTGATGTTGCCGTCTATCGTATCGGAATACAGCAGCACGTCCTGGGTTGCGAATCCTATATTGTGGCGGAGCTGCTTGAGTTTCAGGTGGGTCACATTAACTCCGTCGACCCTGACCTCGCCGCTGTTTACATCATAGATACGCGGTATAAGCTCCGCAAGAGTAGTCTTGCCAGAGCCTGTCTCGCCCATTACTACGACGGTCTCGCCGGGCTCCACTGTAAAGGATATATCCTTGAGCACCTCTGTATTGTCGTAAGAGAAGCTGACGTGGTCGAACTCGATTTTGCCGTCAAATCTGCCGGGCTTGTCTACCGCGTCGTTGCGGTCGACTATGCGGGGGCTTCCGTAGTAGATCTCGATTATCTTGTTGGCGGAAGCGGTGAAGCGCTGGAGGTCGTTAACAATGTTCCCGAGCGTTCTCATCGGGTTGGAAAGCGTCCAGATAAGACCCGAGAAAGCCGCGTACTGACCCATTGTGATACGTCCGAACACTACGAAAAGACCGCCGGCGATTAGCATTACAACAGACAGCGACTGCGCAGTGACCTCAAGGTACGGGAAGAACTTCAGCCACATGAACGCCGCTTTCTTGTTTGCCTTGTTGTACTCCTGGCTGAATTCGTCGAACCGATTCATTTCGTAGTCCTCGCGAGCAAACGCCTTTACCACGCGGTTGCCGGAGATGTTCTCCTCGGCGGCGGTGTTCATTCTGGAAAGCTTCTCGCGAAGATCAACGTAAAGGGGGCCTACCCTGCGCTTGAAAAGCCACGTGATCAACAGTATCACCGGAGTCAGCGAAATCATACAAAGCGCCATCAGCCAATCCATGGTAAAGAAAAATATCAGCGAAGCTGAGAAAAGCACGATGCACTCAACGATGGTCTTGATTATCCACGCGATGGAGTGACGCACCATGTCAAGATCGGCTGAAACGCGGGTCATGATGTCGCCGGTGCGGTATACGTTATAGAACGCCGCGTCCTGATTTTCTATCTTGTCGAAAAGCACTTTCCTGACGCGATAGATCAGGGTCTGCGACGTGTGCTCGTACATCATGTTGCTTCCGTACTGCAATCCGCAGCGAAGCAGAGTGAATCCCACCATTGCCGCCAGCATGAAAATCAGTACGTCCGTGTGCTCCTCCAAATTCTGGAGCGCGTTCTCGTTTACTATGAACGTATCGGTTATCTGCTGCGTAAAATACGGTGTGATTATGTACATCGACTGGCACACTACCGTAATGCACAGCGCGAGTATGTATATCGCGCGGCAGCCCTTCATGTTCTTCCACAGCCATCTGAAAAGAAACATACTATCTCCCCTTCCCTTTTGCCTGCGCGGTTCCTTTCTTTTGCGCAGGTCTTTGAAAACGTTTACTGTTAGTATACCAGAAATATTTGATTTGTAAAGTGGCAAAAACGTACAAGATTAAACTTGTTTATAAGGTTTTTTTGACAGATTTAATAATCATGATAGATTTGTACGATTTTTCAGGCTGATTATACAATTATGCCGAACAAGGACATACTATTTTATATAAGGGTAGATATGCACCAAAGAAAATTTTATCATCGGTATTGAAATTTCCTAAATCTTGTGATATAATAGAATTAATAATGCTTCTTACATTAGATTAGATCCCTGGCGAGACAACATCATGAATTTGCAAAGGAGATTTCCTGTGCTTTACGGAAAAACAATTGTGGCGCTTTGCACTCCTAAAATACACGAGGCGACCAATCACAGATTCATAACAACATTTGCGAAATGCCTTGCTTCCTGCAATGCCCGGCTGCTTGTATACTCCACTCCGTCTGAGCTTTTCTGGAACTCCATTGACGAACAGGGCGAGAAAGCGGTCTTTGACCTGATCAACTACGATATAACCGACGCGGTTGTAATAAACGACGAAGCCATCAAGGACAAGGATACCGTCCGGCGTATAATTTTAGACGCAAGGGCGCACGGGCTTCCCGTGATCACCATCGGAGCGCAGTACCCCGGCTGCACACAAATCACTTTCGACTACACCGCCGGATTTGAAAAAATCGTCCGTCACGTTATCGCAGACCACAATGTGAAAAATATCCACATGGTCGCGGGAATAAAAGGTAATGCATTTTCCGAGGCACGCGTTGATGTGGTAAGGAAGGTCGCCGCTGAATATGACGTGGATTTCGGCAACGATGATATCAGCTACGGAGAATTCTGGAGCGTTCCTACTGAAAGCGCTGTGGAACAGCTTTTCGTGCGCCGCCGGAAACTTCCTCAGGCAATAATCTGCGTCAACGACGCTATGGCGATCACTACCGTGTCGGTTCTGAAACGGCACGGAATCAAAATCCCCGAAAATGTAATCGTAACGGGCTTTGACGGCATAAACGAAATAAGATACAGCATCCCTCAGATAACTACCTGCCTTTGCAGCAGCGAGCACCTGGCGCAGACTGTCTCGGACACGATAATGCAGATGCTCTCCGGCAGAGCGGTTCCAGAGAGCGTTCTTGTGGTGCCTGAGCTTCAGGCTTCCGAAAGCTGCGGCTGCACGACTTCCGTAAAACTCAACGCCTCTGAGGAACTTTCCTACATCAACAACTCGTTCAACCGCTACCAGATTGAGGAAGAACACATGTTCCGCATGATATCCCGCATACTGGAATGTCAGGATTTCTCAGAGGTCGCAAACGTGCTGGATAAGTACGATTTTTACGATATGGTGATCGCACTAAACCCGGAGTGCACCGACCGCACCTTTGACCCGCTCAGGAAACATTCGGACTCCGTATTTTCCGACTTGCTCAAAATCATTTACAACACGAATTTCCCCATGCATGGCAGAATAGACGACATGAGGAAATCCGACCTCCACCCAAACCTGAAGGACATGCTGACAGAGCACGAGGAGCCGCTCTTTTTTCTTTCGCTGAACTACATGGGCGTTCCGATGGGATTTCTGTGCTTCAGCTACCACAACTACGATATTCAGAACTACTATAAGACTTTCCAGATAACAAGCACGCTCAACACCGCATTCGGAGCTTTCCGCTCAAAGCAGTATCAGCATTATCTGACCGAAAAGATAGAGGAAATGTACCGCTGCGATGGTCTGACTCACCTGCTTAACCGCGCCGCGCTCAAGAATCTCTATCCGGAGCTGCTGAAAAAGTGCAGCGGAACCATGACGGTTATCCTCGCAGACCTTGACGGGCTGAAGCACATCAATGACAACTACGGCCACGACGACGGCGATTACGCGATTTGCGCAGTTGCGGACGCGCTCCGGTCGTGCTGCCCGCAAAACGCGCTCTGTGTCCGCTGGGGCGGAGACGAGATGGTCGCGGTCATTCCGGGCACGATAAGTTCCGAGGAAATCTACCGGTCTGTGGACGCTTACCTTGAAAACCTGAATTCCATCTCCGGCAAGGAATTTGAGATCTCAGCCAGCGTGGGTATAAAGTCGTTCGATCTGACCGATTCTGCTGACCTGGAATACATGATCCGCATGACCGACGAGCTTATGTACAGCGACAAAAACCATAAAAAGGAACTGCGGACGCGCAGACAATGAGCAGGAAGGGGCGTACTCCATGAAAGCAGTAATTTATGAAAGCAACGCGGGAAGCGCGAGAAGATACGCTGAAATGCTGGCTTCAAAGCTGGGTGTTCCGGCTTATTCCTATAAGGAGGCCGTCAAGGCTATTCCCCGTGACGAGGAGGCAATATTCATCGGGTGGATTTTTGCGAACAAGATACAGGGACTTCCCAGGGCTCAGAAGCGCTGGAACCTTATTTGCGCAGGCGCAGTCGGCATGAACCCTCCCGGCGGGATATACAACAAGATACTGCATGAGAATAACCCGACCGATATCCCGATATTCTACCTCAGGGGCGCTCTTGACTATCACAAGCTGAAATGGCTCCAGAGAAAGCTCCTCCAGACCATCTGCACCGACCTTGAAAAGCAGAACAAGCCCGGAACTCAGGAAATGATAAACATTCTGAAAAACGGCTGCGACTACGTCAGCGAGGAAAATCTATCGGCGATCGCTGCGTTCGCGCTTTCAAACGGATAATATGCAAGGCAGAAGTTACCAACTTCTGCCTTTTTCATTAAAAATTCAGCTATGCGTCGAAAAAATAGCTGATATGTCGTTGACAATATACTTAGTCTGTGGTAAAATAAAAGTATATACTGTTTTAGCTAAAAGCGGCAGTCATAATATAAACAAAGAGAAAGGTGATATGAATGAAACTGAGCGGCTCAGATATAATCGTTGAGTGCTTGCTCGAACAGGGCGCGGATACTATTTTCGGCTATCCGGGAGGCGCTGTTCTCAATATTTACGACAGTCTGTACAAGTACAGCGACAAAATCAGGCATGTAATTACCTGCCATGAGCAGGGCGCCTGCCATGCGGCCGACGGCTACGCACGCTCCACCGGTAAGACTGGTATCGTGCTTGCTACTTCCGGCCCCGGCGCTACCAACCTCGTTACGGGTATTGCGACAGCTTACATGGACTCTATCCCGCTGGTAGCCATCACGGGCAACGTTTCCTGCGGTCTGCTGGGTCTGGACTCCTTCCAGGAGGTGGACATCACAGGAATTACTATGCCCATCACAAAGCACAACTTCATCGTAAAGTCCGTTGACGAGCTTGCTGATACTATCCGCCTTGCGTTCCAGATCGCTATGAGCGGCCGCAAGGGTCCGGTGCTGGTCGATGTTCCGAAGGATATCACCCAGGCTTTCACAGAGTATACCCCTGCCCCGGCGCAGAAGCCGTTCGAAGCGGCTCCCCTCAAAGAGGACGAGATCAGCGCAGCGGCTGAACTAATTGCTAATGCAAAGAAGCCCTACATTTACGCGGGCGGCGGCGTTATCGCTTCCGAGGCCTCAGCAGAACTGAAGACGCTCGCAGAACTGACCGACGCGCCAGTTTCCTGCTCGCTGATGGGTCAGGGCGCTTACGACGAGACCGATCGCCGCTACATAGGCATGCTCGGAATGCACGGAACCGTCAAGGCAGCTTACGCGCTCAACAACTGCGACCTTTTCATAGGAATCGGCACGCGCTTCTCCGACCGCGTTACCGGCGATACCTCCGTTTTCGGCAAGCAGGCTAAGATCATTCACATCGACATAGACCCCGCTGAATTCAACAAGAATATCGACGTTGACGTTACCGTTTCCGGTGATGTAAAGGCTGTTCTCTCTGCGCTCAACGCGAAAATCGCGCAGCAGTCCCACCCGGAGTGGTGCGAGGAGGTACTCGGCGGCGACTTCGGCGAGCCTGTTCAAGAAGGCACAAAGGAGCTTCCCGTTACGCCTGAGGCGGTTATCGAGGAACTCGACAGGCTCACTTCCGGCGAGGCTATAATCACCACCGAAGTAGGTCAGACTCAGATGTGGGCGGCACAGTACTACAAGTGCAGAAACCCGCGCAGCTTCATCTCCTCGGGCGGTCTGGGAACTATGGGATACGGCCTCGGAGCCGCCCTCGGCGCAAAGACCGGCAACCCAGACAAGACCGTAGTAAACATGGCTGGAGACGGCTCCTTTGCAATGAACCTCAACGAGCTTATTTCCGCGGCTGCACACGGCATCAACATCATTGAGATCGTCATGAACAATAACGTTCTCGGAATGGTGCGCCAGTGGCAGAGGCTTTTCTACAGCAAGCACTTCTCCGAGACCACTCTTGACGCTCGTCACATTGATTACGTCAAGCTCGGCGAGGCTTTCGGCGTTAAGACATTCGTGATCGAAAAGACCGAGGATATCACCCCCGTACTCACTGAAGCGCTAAGTATATCGAAGTCGGCGCCGGTAATGATAGAAGTGCGTATTGACAGAGATATCAACGTTCTTCCGATGATCCCCGCAGGAAAGCCGGTCGTTAACCCCATTACATCAATTGATCTGGAGGCGTGATCCATGCAGGAATATGTATTATCCGTAAAAGTTGCAAACAACGAAGGCGTTCTGCTCAGAGTTTCAAGCCTTTTCAGCAGACGGTGCTTCAATATAAAGAGCCTTAACGCAGCCGAGACCGAAATACCCGAGATCTCCAGGCTCACAATCGTGGTAGCGGGCGATCTGAGAGTCCTTGAACAGATCAAGAACCAGCTCATGAAGCTCCACGATGTAAAGGAAGTCAAGATCCTTACCGACGCAGTATGCCGCGAGCATGTCATCGTACGCGCCGGCCGCTCCGTTGAGGACAGACGCGGTATCGTCGAGGTCGCAAACCTGTTCCGCGCTAAGTCCGTGGACATCGCAGAGGACAGCATTATGCTGGAGCTCACCGGAAAGCCCGAGAAAATCGACAGCTTCATCAGCCTGCTCAAGCCGTTCGGAATCGTCAAGATGGTCAGAAGCGGCATTTCGGCGCTTGAAAGAGATTAACGGTATTCATCGCATTCGCTTCTTCAAATAAAGAATGGAGGAGCGAATGTTTTTACCCGGATTTATCGAGTTGTTTATTTTTTGTCAATGAAGATTTTACATTGATTTTTTCTATAAACTACGACGAAAGGCAGGAATTGAGTTGAACATACTTCATCTTAAATATGCCGTGGAAGTGGCAAAAACGCGTTCGATAAGCAAGGCGGCGGAAAACCTCTATATGGGTCAGCCGAACCTCAGCCGCGCAATCAAAGAGCTTGAGGAATCCCTCGGGATCACCATTTTCCGTCGTACAACAAAGGGCATTTCAATAACGCCGGACGGCGAGGAATTCCTTCAATATGCGCGCCAGATCGTGCAGAAGGTCGACGAAGTGGAGCAGATATACCACAACGGAAGGCAGAAAAAGCAGAGCTTTTCGGTCAGCGTTCCGCGGGCAAGCTACCTCAGCTATGCAATGGCGGACTTCTCGCGCTGCATAAAATCCGGCTCCCCTGCAGAATTCTACTACTGCGAGACAAACTCGATGAACACGATAAACAGCGTCGTCAGGGAGGATTTCAACCTCGGGATCGTGCGCTACCAGGCGTCGTACGAAAAGTACTTCAGCGACCTTTTCAAGGACAAAAAGCTCACAAGCGAGACCGTTGCGGAGTTCACCTATGTTCTGCTTATATCAAAGAACAACCCGCTGACCCAAAGGGAAGAGGTCTGTCTTGACGACCTCGCAGAGTACATTGAGGTCTGCCACGCTGACCCTTATGTGCCATCGGTCCCCATGATAGATGTCAGAAAGTCGGAGCTTACCGAGTTCATCGACCGGCGGATATACGTCTACGAGCGCGGTACGCAGTTTGCGATTCTCGGAACAGTTCCGGATACATTCATGTGGGTGTCCCCCGTACCGCAGGAGCTCCTCAAGGATTACGGGCTTGTTCAACTTAAAATCAAGGGCAGCGACAAACCCTACAAGGACGTACTGATATACCGCAGAGATTACCGTTTATCCGACTTTGACCGTGAATTCGTCGCGGCTGTAAACCGCTCCAGGGACAAATATTTCGGGGCGATAGGGTGATATGCTTTTTGCTGATATAGCTATATCAATATTACATTTTACAGCATATAAATAATGTGTTAAAATATTAACAGGTGCGAATGGGGCATTAAAACGTCTATGTCCCGCACGTGTCAATGGTTAATAAAGGTCGGCTCAGCCGATCAGGGCAATGGCGCCCAGAGAATGCCGGAAATCCCGACAGCGCCGCGGGTTAGTAAACCGTCACCGCCGCCGGAAGCTCCCAGCAGGAAATGAGCGACCCAGGCATGTATATAAAATTTAAGGAGAAGATGACTATGGCATTTCATGAACTGGTTGACAGCGTAGAGAGCTTTGAAAAAGCACTTAAGAAAGTCAAGGAAGCACAGGAGATTTTCTCAACCTATACCCAGGAGCAGGTTGACGCTATTTTCTTTGCAGCCGCTTCCGCAGCTAACAAGCAGAGAATCCCGCTTGCAAAGATGGCTGTTGAAGAAACAGGCTACGGTATTGTAGAGGACAAGGTTATCAAGAACAACTATGCTGCTGAGCATATCTACAATGCATACAAGCACACAAAGACATGCGGCGTTATCGAGCGCGACGAGGCATACGGCATTGAGAAGATTGCAGAGCCTATCGGCGTTGTCGGCGCGGTTATTCCTACAACCAACCCTACTTCCACCGCTATCTTCAAGACCCTTATCTCTCTCAAGACCAGAAACGGTATCATCATCAGCCCGCACCCCCGTGCAAAGAAGTGCACCGTTGAGGCTGCAAAGATCGTTTATGAGGCAGCAGTTAAGGCTGGCGCTCCTGACGGCATCATCTCTTGGGTAGATGTTCCTTCCCTTGATCTTACAAACCTCCTCATGAAGGAAGTTGATATAATCCTCGCAACCGGCGGTCCTGGAATGGTTAAGGCTGCATACTCCTCCGGTACCCCCGCTATCGGCGTAGGTGCGGGTAACGCTTCCGCTATCATTGACTCCACTGCTGATATCGTTAATGCAGTTAACTCCATCATTCACTCCAAGACCTTCGATAACGGTATGATCTGCGCAACCGAGCAGACCCTTATCGTTGACAAGACCATCTACAACGATGTCAAGAAGGAATTCGAGAAGAGAGGCTGCATGTTCCTCGATAAGAAGCAGGCTGACATGATCAGAAAGGTTATGCTCATCAACGGCGCTCTTAATGCTAAGATCGTTGGTCAGCGTCCTTTCCAGATCGCAAAGATGGCTGGCTTCGAGATCCCCGAGTCCGTTAAGGTAATCATCGGTGAGGCTACTTCCCTGGAGCCTGATGAGGCATTCGGCCACGAGAAGCTCACCACTATCCTCGGCATGTACAAGTCTGATAACTTCGATCAGGCTCTTGATATGGCTGACACCCTGCTGAAGAACAACGGCGGTCTTGGTCATACATCCGTACTCTGGATCAACAACAACACCGAGAGAGAGAAGCTCGACAAGTGGGCTGAGAGAATGAAGGCTTGCCGTCTTATCGTTAACACTCCTTCTTCCCTCGGTGGCATCGGCGACCTCTACAACTTCAAGTTTGCTCCTTCCCTCACACTGGGCTGCGGCTCTTGGGGCGGTAACTCCGTTTCCGAGAACATTGGTGTTAAGCACCTGCTGAATGTCAAGACCGTTGCCGAGAGGAGAGAGAATATGCTGTGGTTCCGCGCACCTGAGAAGGTTTATATCAAGAAGGGCTGCCTCCCTGTTGCTCTCAAGGAGCTCAAGGACGTTATGGGCAAGAAGAGAGTGTTCATCGTAACTGACTCCTTCCTGTTCAAGAGCGGCTTCACAAAGGCTATTACTGACAGACTTGACGAGATGGGCATTGTTCACACCACATTCGCTGATGTTGAGCCTGATCCTTCCCTAGCTTCCGCTCAGAAGGGCGCAGAGGCTATGAGAAAGTTCGAGCCTGACTGCATCATCGCTGTCGGCGGCGGTTCCGCAATGGACGCTGGTAAGATCATGTGGGTTCTGTATGAGCACCCCGAGGCTGACTTCATGGATATGGCAATGCGCTTCATTGATATCCGTAAGAGAGTTTACACCTTCCCGAACATGGGCGAGAAGGCTTACTTCATCGCTGTTCCTACTTCTGCTGGTACTGGTTCTGAGGTTACTCCGTTCGCAGTTATCACCGATCAGTCCACAGGCGTTAAGTACCCGCTGGCTGACTATCAGCTCATGCCTAAGATGGCGATCGTTGACGCTGACATGATGAGAACCGGCCCGAGAGGTCTGACTTCCGCTTCCGGTATTGACGCAGTTACACACTGCCTCGAGGCTTATGCTTCCGTTATGGCTACTCCGTTCACAGACGGTCTCGCACTCAAGTCCCTCCAGCTCATCTTCGAGAACCTGCCTGCTGCTTATGATTCCGCTATCTCCGGCGTATATGATCCGGTTGCTCGTGAGAACATGGCTAACGCTGCTACAATGGCTGGTATGGCATTTGCTAACGCATTCCTGGGTGTTTGCCACTCTATGGCTCACAAGCTCGGTGCGTTCCACCACCTGCCCCACGGTATCGCAAACGCTCTGCTGATCGACGAAGTTATCCGCTTCAACAGCGCTGAGGCTCCTGCTAAGATGGGTACATTCTCTCAGTATACTCACCCGCACACCATGCGTCGTTATGCTGAGGTTGCTGAGTTCCTCGGTGTAACCGGCAAGAACGACGAGGCTAAGGTTGAAGGTCTTATCAAGAAGATCGACGAGCTCAAGGATAGAATCGGCGTTAAGAAGACCATCAAGGACTACGGCGTTGACGAGAAGGACTTCCTCGACAGACTTGACGCAATGGTTGAGCAGGCATTCGATGACCAGTGTACCGGTGCTAACCCGAGATTCCCGCTCTTCAAGGAAATCAAGCAGATGTATCTCAACGCATACTATGGTACTCATGAGAAGGTTTGATCCCCTCTCAATAGTACTCCCGTACTGATTTAACGCAGCCGGGCATGGACTTTTAGCCCGTGCCCGGCTTTGTGCTTGTATTCATGGGGCGCAATGCTCCTTGATATATAGACTGCCATCACTGGCATGTCATTCTTTTTACAGGAGGATAAAGCTATGTCCGAAAATATTTTAGCTGTCAGACCCGGCAAGACCATCTACCGCGAAGGCAACACACTGGTCAAGGTATTTGACGAGAGCTACGCAAAGCCTGACATACTCAACGAAGCGCTCAATCAGGCGCGTGTAGAGAATATAGGCATTAACGTACCCAAAGTGCTTGAAGTCAAGATGATCGACGGCAAGTGGGCAATCGTTTCTGAGTTCATTGAGGGCAAAACCCTTGCACAGCTCATGCAGGAGAACCCCGCAAAGAAGGACGAGTACCTTGAAATGTTCGTTGACCTTCAGATGCAGGTTCATGCTGCAAAGTGCCCGATGCTCAACAAGCTGAAGGACAAAATGAACCGCAAGATCAGCGAAACCAACCTCGACGCCACCACACGTTATGAGCTGCACACCCGCCTCGAGGGTATGCACGAGCATAAGAAGGTATGCCACGGCGATTTCAACCCATCCAACATTATCGTAAAGGACGACGGCACCGCTTACATCATTGACTGGGCACATGCTACACAGGGCAATGCTTCCGCTGATGTTGCACGCACTTACCTGCTGTTCTACCTCAACAACGACAAGGAAACTGCAGAGAAGTACCTCGACCTGTTCAGCAAGAAGAGCGATACAGCAAAGCAGTACATTCAGAAGTGGCTTCCTATCGTTGCTGCTTCCCAGTCCGTAAAGGGCAAGAAGGAAGAGCGCGATTTCCTGCTCTCCTGGGTCAACGTAGTTGAATACGAGTAATTCGAATTTCACATAAAAACAGCGGCAGGTCTACTCTGCCGCTGTTTGTTTTCCTGTAATATAAAAATCCCCGCAAATCATATCGCGAGGATTTTTATTATACTGAATCAATCGAAAAGCTTAGCAAACTTGAGCGCAAACTGAACATTTCCGAAAACATACAGGGAGCCATTCTCAACCGCTTCCTTAATGGTTGTCTTGCCGTCTGCGATTGCAAGCGCTACGTCGACCGGAACTGCAGCCTCAAGGTCTCTCTCGATGTAATCATAGGGCTCAACGGAAACCTTTCCGTCCTTGACCTCGATGTACATATGAGCCTCAAACGAACCATACAGCTTAATGTCAACTGCGGCTCTGCCCTCAGCGGCCACCTGCTTACCGGCAGCCTTGTTGATGCGCTTGTATATCTTTGCTACTACATCATTTACTGTTATGGGCTTCGGCTTTCTTCCGGCTCTCTTCTTGGGAGCGGAATCAGCCTTTGCTGCTGGCTTTACAGCGTTTTTAGCTGTGGTCTTTGCAGCGGGCTTCCTAGCAGCCTTGGGAGTCTCAGCAGGAGCAGCCTTAACTTCAGCAGTCTTGCCAGCCTTAACCTCAACGGGCTTTTCAGGCTTTGCTGCTACAGGCTTAGCTGCTGTCGTCCCGGCAGACTTTACTGCGGTCTCCGCCTTTGCGGTAGTCGTGGTCGTGGTTTTCTTCTGTCTTGGCATGATCGTAATTCCTTTCAATTATCCCATGGCGCGGCTGCATGACGCACCCTGCCACTCTATATATTTATCATAACATATTTAGGTTATTTTTGCAACAGTTTTTATAAAATATTTTTAAAATTCCGCTGAATTACTTAAAAAATCTCCCTCCGGAAGGCTATTCCGGAGGGAAACGTTAAATCAGATTATATCAGCGTGGTGCGCCTGGAGAGACTTCACGCCAAAGTGCTTGTTCTCCTTAATTGCGCGAATGCCTTCCGCGCTTGCCTTTGCGGCAGCCATCGTTGTGATGTAAGGAATTCTGTGCTTGATTGCAGCCTTTCTGATATAGCTGTCGTCAGTCACGCTGTCCTTACCGGCAGGAGTGTTGATGATGAGCTGAATATTTCCGTTCGCGATAGCGTCGCCGATGTTGGGTCTGCCCTCGTACATCTTGAAAATGCGCTCAGCCGGGATACCTGCTTCCTTTATCATCTCGAAGCTCTTTCCGGTTGCGAGAATTTTGAATCCAAGGTCGTTGAACGCCTTCGCTACCTCGATAAGCTCGGGCTTGTCGCGGTCGCATACGCTCAGCAGCACTGTGCCCTCCTGGGGAAGCTTTGTGCGGGTCGCTTCCTGAGCTTTGTAGTATGCCTCGCCGAAGCTCGGGGATATACCAAGCACCTCGCCGGTGGATCTCATTTCAGGTCCAAGCACGGGGTCTACCTCAGGGAACATGTTGAACGGGAACACTGCTTCCTTTACGCCGTAGTGGTTGATCTGGTGATCGCGGAGCTCCGGAACGGGGCTGGGCTTGCCAGTCAGCGAGGAAGTAATGATCTGCGTAGCTATCTGAACCATGTTTATGCTGCACACCTTGGAAACTAGCGGAACCGTTCTGGAAGCACGCGGGTTAGCCTCAAGAACGTACACGGTGTCGTCCTCAATGGCGTACTGCATATTCATCAGACCGCAGACGTTCATCTCAACGGCGATCTTTCTGGTGTACTCCTTGATTGTCTCTACCTGCTTTGCGGTGAGATTCTTGCTCGGGAGTATGCATGCAGAATCGCCGGAGTGTACGCCGGCAAGCTCGATGTGCTCCATAACAGCGGGAACGAAGCAGTTCTTGCCGTCGGAGATGGCGTCTGCCTCGCACTCGGTAGCGTGGTGCAGGAAGCGGTCTATAAGGATTGGTCTGTCGGGAGTTACGCCAACAGCGGCGGACATGTAGACCTTCATCATCTCGTCGTCGTGAACGATCTCCATTCCACGGCCGCCAAGAACGTAGGACGGACGAACCATTACCGGGTAGCCGATCCTGTTTGCGATTTCGAGAGCCTCGTCAACGTTGACAGCCATTCCGGATTCCGGCATAGGAATACCGAGCTTCTCCATCATTGCGCGGAAGTGGTCGCGATCCTCTGCGAGGTCGATAGTCTCCGGGCTTGTGCCGAGGATATTTACGCCGTACTTCTTGAGGTCGCCTGCAAGATTCAGCGGAGTCTGACCGCCGAACTGCGCGATAACGCCTACCGGCTTCTCCTTTTCGTGGATAGCGAGAACATCCTCCAGGGTCAGCGGCTCGAAATAGAGCTTGTCGGAGGTGTCATAGTCGGTGGAAACAGTTTCAGGGTTGCAGTTTACGATGATGGACTCAAATCCGAGCTTCTTCAGTGCGAGCGCCGCGTGAACACAGCAGTAGTCGAACTCGATGCCCTGACCGATTCGGTTGGGACCGCCGCCGAGAATCATTATCTTCGGCTTGTCGGAAACCGGGCTTGTGTCCTTGATATCATGATAGGTGGAGTAATAATATGCCGCATTCTCGGTGCCGCTTACGTGGATACCCTCCCAAGCCTCGCGGATACCGTACTTCTCGCGGGTGGTGCGTACATCCTCCTCGGAAACGCCGAGTATCTGACTGAGGTATCTGTCGGAAAATCCGTCGAGCTTTGCCTGGCGGAGCACCGGCTCTGCGGGAACTGCGCCCTTCTTCTCAATGAGCGCGTTCTCCTCGTCAACCAGCTCCTTCATCTGCTGGAGGAACCAGTGCTTGATCTTGGTAAGGTCGTATATCTCGTCGATTGTAGCGCCCTTGCGGAGTGCCTCGTAAATGATGAACTGGCGCTCGCTGGTCGGATAGCGCAGCTTTGCAAGCAGTTCTGCCTTTGACAGCTTGTTGAAGTCCTTAGCGAAGCCGAGGCCGTATCTGCCGGTCTCAAGGCTGCGAATTGCCTTCTGGAAGGCTTCCTTGTAGGTCTTGCCGATGGACATTACCTCGCCGACTGCCTTCATCTGGGTGCCGAGCTTGTCCTCAGCGCCCTTGAACTTCTCGAATGCCCAGCGCGCGAACTTGATAACAACATAATCGCCGCCGGGAACGTACTTATCCAGCGTGCCGTACTTGCCGCAGGGAATCTCGTCGAGGGTCAGGCCGCACGCGAGCATAGCGGAAACCAGCGCGATCGGGAAACCGGTCGCCTTGGAAGCAAGCGCGGAGGAACGGGAGGTTCTCGGGTTGATCTCGATTACAACGATACGTCCGGAAACAGGGTCGTGCGCGAACTGGCAGTTGCAGCCGCCGATCACCTCGATAGCCTTTACTATCTTGTAGGAATACTCCTGGAGTTTCTTCTGGACGTCCTCGCTGATGGTCAGCATGGGCGCGGAGCAGAAGGAATCGCCGGTGTGTACGCCGATGGGGTCGATATTTTCAATGAAGCATACGGTAATTACGTTGTCGTTTGCGTCGCGTACTACCTCGAGCTCAAGCTCTTCCCAGCCGCTTATGCACTCCTCAACGAGCACCTGACCTACAAGGCTGGCCTGGAGTCCGCGGGCGCAGACTACCTTCAGCTCGTCGATGTTGTAGACCATGCCGCCGCCTGCGCCGCCCATGGTGTAAGCCGGACGGAGCACAACCGGGTACTTGAGCTGCTCAGCGATCTTCACAGCTTCCTCAACGGAATATGCTACCTCGCTGCGGGGCATTTCAATGCCGAGCTTCTGCATTGTGTGCTTGAATTCGATACGATCCTCGCCGCGCTCGATCGCGTCGACCTGAACGCCGATCACCTGCACGTTGTACTTTTCAAGTACGCCAGCCTCGCTCAGCTCGGAGCAGAGGTTCAGACCGGACTGACCGCCGAGGTTCGGCAGCAGCGCGTCGGGTCGCTCCTTCTCTATGATCTGGGTGAGCCTGTCAACGTTGAGCGGCTCGATGTAGGTGATGTCGGCTACATCGGGGTCGGTCATGATGGTGGCGGGGTTGGAGTTCACCAGTACTATCTGGTATCCCAGCCTGCGAAGCGCCTTGCACGCCTGCGTACCGGAATAGTCGAACTCGCACGCCTGTCCGATGATGATAGGACCTGATCCGATAATCAATATCTTGTTGATGTCCTGTTTCTTTGGCATAATTTTACTCCCTTATCCGTTTTTGTACTCTGTGTCTGCACAGAATTATCACTATATATAATAACACAAAACTCGCCGGATTTCAATATGATTTTTTATTTTTCTGCATAAGTTTTCATAACGGATTTTGTGATAGTACACAGTTGATTTTTTACTGCTGAGATGATATAATTAAGTATACCTGTTCAGAAAGGATAATTATATGAAAAACAAGCTCAGATCCATTATCGCGGCGATTCTATGCGCTTCGCTGCTATGCGGCTGCTCCGCCGACCAGAAGCCTGCGGAGATTCCGGCTGATTCCGAAACGGCGGTTTCCTCTGACGTATCCGACAGCGGCGAATTCACAGCGGCTCCTTCCACAGTATCAGCGGAGTCGTCCCACGCTCCGGAGCTTTCCGAAATTAGCGGAATCGCTTCAACCGAGGAGTTTTCTGGCGAAACGTCAACCGCTGAATCCCCAGTAACATCGGATATTTCTTCCGAAACAACACCCGCTCAAAGCACGACAGGCGCCGCTCCCGAACCGGTTTCGACAGTAGCCACGACTGTGAAAACCACTGCTTCAACGGTCAAGACCTCGACAGCCACAAAACCGGCTGAGCTCACGAAATTTTCAGTCGACTGGAAGCTGAACTCCACCTGGGAAGAAGGCGGAAACAAGTGCGGCGGCTACGAAGCTACACTTACGAACAATTCCGGCTCCGACGTCGGAAGCTGGACCGTTAAAGTGACAGTTCCCTCCGGATTCAAGCTGACCGCAAGCTGGAACGGCGTTTTCTCAGTGAGCGGAACTACGCTCACCATTAAGAACGAGTCCTATAACGGAAGCGTTCCCAGCGGCGGCAATACTGGCTTCGGATTCAACTGGTCATGCCCCGGTGATTTCACGCCGTCGAAAGCTACAGTTAACGGCTCGGCTGCTTCCGTCGGAACAAACTCCGGGCAGAACGGCGGCAGCGTTCAGCCTGCTACCACCACACCGGCGGTCACGATACAGACGGTTCCGCCTGCTCCCGAGGATCCGGACGGAACTACTCCGGTAGCCGCTCACGGTCAGCTTTCCGTAAGGGGAACCCAGCTTGTGGACAAAAACGGAAAAGGATACCAGCTCCGGGGCATGAGCACGCACGGAATCACCTGGTTTCCGGACTTCGTAAACGAAAACGCATTCCGAACCCTGCGCGACGACTGGAACACAAATGTAGTCCGCATGGCGATGTACGTTGACGAATGGGGCAACGGTCAGTGCTACATGCAGAACAAGGAAGGAAGCACTCAGCTCCTGGAAAAGGGCGTAGATATATGTATCAAGCTCGGAATGTACGTCATCATTGACTGGCACGTGCTGAATCCAGGCGACCCGAGCCAGTATACGGACGAAGCAATATATTTCTTCGACAAGATGTCAAAGAAATACGCAGACTACCCCAACATTATCTACGAGATAGTTAACGAGCCGAACGGAAACGCGACCTGGAAAGGCGTTATAAAACCTTACGCTGAAAAGGTTATCCCGGTAATACGCAAAAACGACAAGGACGCTGTAATAATAGTCGGAACGCCAACCTGGAGCCAAGACATCGACCAGGCGCTTGCCGACCCGCTGAAATACGACAACGTAATGTACGCGCTGCATTTCTATGCGGCTACGCATACGGACTGGCTGCGTGAACGCACTGAAAAATGCATCAACGGCGGACTTCCGATATTCGTTTCGGAATTCGGCTGCTGCGACGCCTCCGGCAACGGCGGCAACGACTTCGCGCAGACTGAAAAGTGGCTCAAGCTGCTTGATAAATACGGCGTAAGCTACTGCAACTGGAACCTCGCAAACAAGAACGAATCCTCCTCCTGCTTCAAGGAATCCGCGAAGGCGGACGGAAAGTGGTCGGACAGCGATTACTCCGAAAGCGGAGCATGGATACGCAAGTGGTTCAGGAATCACTAATAGTAATCCCCCGGGGGTTCAGACGAGACTTCCGGGGGATTATATAATATGCACAGCCGCCCTGAGCTGACCCAGAGCGGCTGAAAATTTACAGGAGAATATATTTCAGAATAAACAGCACCGTCAATACGTAAATCAGCGGCGGTATCTTTTTGCCATTCCCGCCGAGAGCGCAAACGGCAGATTCGCGAGAAGTCCCATCAGCATTGTGCCGATGAAGGAAGCTATGCAGGCAGCGATGAGAACCGCGGTGCCGTCCATTCCTGCCGCTGAAAGAATACCCGGGTTGAACGCCAGAATATACGCCATCGTCATAAACGTAGTAAGTCCCGCGGCAAGCTCGATTTTGACGTCCGTGTGATTTTACTTCAGTTTGAATACCCTTTCAAGGAATCCCAGCTGCTTAGTGTTATTTGAATTTGTGCTCATTTTACCTCTCAGTCCGCGCTGTATTCTGCGATGTAGGGCAGGTTGCGGTACTTCTCGCCGCAGTCAAGCCCGTAGCCTATCACGAAATAATCCGGGATAGTGAACAGCGCCTTGTCCGCTTCAAACTCCACCGCACGGCGGGACGGCTTGTCCAGCAGCGTGATAACCTCAAGTGAAAGCGGATCGCGTTTCTTCAGCAGCTCCACAACTGCTTTCAGAGTACGGCCGGTGTCGATTATGTCCTCAAGTATAACAACGTGGTACCCGCTGATGTCCTGGGTAAGATCCTTCGTGATAGTGACCTCGCCGCTGGATACGGTGCCGTTATAGTAACTCTTTGCGCACATGAACGCTATCTCGCACGGAATCGTCACCGCGCGGCAGAAGTCCGCCATGAATACGAACGCGCCGTTAAGTATGCTCACCAGAAGCAGCGGCTTTCCGGCGTATTTCTCGCTGAGTTCCCTGCCCGCCTCCGCAATTTTCGCCTTTATCTCCTCCTCTGTGAAGATAACGCGCTTTATGTTCTTTGTAAGATCGTTTGCTGATGTCAAGATGTTTTCCTCCCTGGGTCTGCCGACCGGATTTATTTCGCAGCCTGGTTTCTGCGGCATATGCATATATGTTATTATATCCTATGCGCGGCTTTTTTTCAATACCTTTCGCGAATTTTCGTCAATACTGTATAATTATTTCGTGATTAGCTATTGACAATCCCGGAGCGAAAATGTATAATATATCAGAACCATATGTTTAATAGACAAAGGACAGGAATACAGAATGCTGAATCAATTTTCAAGAACCGAACTCATATTCGGCAAGGAAGCCATGGAAAAACTCGCCAGCTCCAGAGTGGCAATATTCGGAATAGGCGGCGTAGGCGGATTCACCGCTGAAGCCCTCGCAAGAAGCGGGGTAGGCACCCTCGACATCATCGACGACGACAAGGTCTGCCTCACCAACATAAACCGCCAGATATTCGCCACCAGGAAAACCGTCGGCAGATATAAGGTAGAAGCAGCCAAAGAGCGCCTGCTTGAGATAAACCCCGACATGACGGTCAACTGCTGGCAGACCTTCTACACTCCCGAAACCGCAGACCAGTTCGATTTCTCGCAGTATGACTACGTTGTTGACGCCATCGACACCGTAACCGGAAAAATAGAGCTTGTAATGAACGCGCAGAAGTGCCGCACTCCGATAATATGCTCCATGGGCGCAGGAAACAAGGTCGACCCGACCCGCTTTGAAGTCGCCGATATCTACAGCACCTCGGTCTGCCCGCTTGCCCGCGTAATGCGATACGAGCTGAAAAAGCGCGGAGTCCGCAAGCTGAAGGTGGTATATTCCAAGGAAAAGCCTATCACCCCGGCCGACGATATGGCGATAAGCTGCAAGCAGCACTGCGTCTGCCCTCCCGGAACAAAAAGGAAATGCACACACCGCAATCAGGTGCCGGGAAGCAACGCGTTCGTACCGTCCGTTGTGGGACTTATCATAGCCGGAGAGGTCATCAAGGACATCACCGGATTCAGAGGAGTGAAATAATGAGAGCCGTTAACCCGAACGCGCAGCCGGAGGTTCAGCGCGTACTTGATTACCTCGAGGAGAACCGCGGAAACAGGCTGATACTGGGTCAGCACACCCAGACAATGGAGCAGCCCGAACTGGAGCATATACGCCGCATAACCGGAAAACTTCCGGCGCTCTGCGGGTTTGAACTCCTCGGCTACTCGCCTAATATCCGCCCGGAGGACTCCGGCGAGGAATGCATGACTGAGGTCGTTAACGCCCGCGGAACGCTCCGAAAAGCATGGGAATGGGCAAGGCTCGGCGGACTTATCACCTTCACCTGGCACTGGTTTTCCCCGCTGGGCGGCCGCGACAAGTCTTTCTATTCCGAGAACACGGATTTCAGCGCTTCCAGAGCCGCTCAGTCCGGAACTCCGGAAAACGCGGCATTTCTGAACGACCTCGACTACATGGCGGGACTTCTGCGGCCTTTCAGCGACGAGCATATCCCGATACTATGGAGACCCTTCCACGAGGCCGAGGGCAGCTGGTTCTGGTGGGGACGCGAAGGCGCGGAGCCGTGCAAAAAGCTCTACCGCCTGATGTTCGAGCGCTTCACGGAACGCCACCGCCTTGACAACCTCATCTGGGTACAGAATTCCCCGAAAATCGAAAACTATCCCGGCGACGATGTTGTTGATATCATCTCCCGTGACCTCTATCCCCCGGCTCACGAGCACACAGATCTTGCCAGGGAATACGCCGAAATCAGCGGCAGTATTTCCACGGAAAAACTCGCGGCAGTCGCGGAGATCGGCACTATTCCGGACGTTCCCGCGCTCATCGAACACCATGTACCCTGGAGCTGGTTCATGACCTGGTCTGGCAGTTTCACGACTTCCGAAAATTTCACATCGTATGATGAACTGCGCCGGGCTTACTCCTGCGAAAACGCTGTGACGCTCGACAAGCTGCCTAAGCTCTACGAATGCAGACTATAAATTTGCCCCGCGCTTTTCCGGTGCGGGGTCGTTTTATTCGGCAAGCTTCATGCGGTACTGCTTGGGCGTTATTCCACGCAACTTCTTGAAGCTCTTTATCATGTGCGAGCAGTCGGAAAATCCCGTTTCGCTGCTGATCTTCTGCAAATCAAAATCCGTGAAAACCAGGAATTCTTCAGCTTTGATAATACGCATTTCCTCAATGTATTCCTTGCAGGTCTTTCCGTAGACCGCAAGGAACTTCTTTGCAAAATAGGAATAGCTCATGCCGCAGCGCTCCGCGACCTCGCTGACCTGCACGCCGGACGACAGCCGCTCGTCGATGAACTCCGTAATGTTGTAAATGTCATAACGGGAGTCCTCGGAATACGCCTCGCTGTCGACTGAAAATCCCTGATCCTGCCAGCAGCGCAGAATGTTGATCAGCAGCCCATACAGCTCGGAACGTATCACGAGATCAAAGCCGTATCTCTGCTGCCTCATTTCCTCAATGCACCGCGTGAGTACCTCGCCGGCGCGCATTTTTTCAGTCTGGGAAGCCGCGAAGAACGGCGTCATATTTTTCTTTTCGGCGCTCAGGAAAATACTTCTGAGCTTTGGCGCGTAGCTCGGCGTAAGGCTCATGCGGCTGATATCAAGCTTGATAACAGCGTACCGCGCATCCGGCGAACCCGGGCAGTACGAAATAGAATGCACCGCCTTCGGGTGGAAAAGCATCATGTCGCCCTTTTCAACAATGTATTTCTCACCCGCACTGGAAGCTTCGACCTTTCCGTCGTACATGTAGATCAACTCCATATAGAAGTGCCAGTGGGCATGCACCGGAAAATACTTTGAGCTAGTGTCAAAATAGAAGCACTCTATCGGGCGATTCAGCATGTCGCCATGTTCATAGAGAAAAGGCATTCAGATCACTCCCCGCGCCATTTGAGCTGCCAGAATGCTACTGCTCCCGCCGCAGCTACATTCAGGGAATCAACACCGTTCGACATCGGGATTTTCACGGTATAATCGCAGCGGGCTATCGTGTCCTTTGAAAGTCCGTCGCCCTCGGTTCCCAGCACGATCGCAAGCTTATCCACAGCGGCGAGCGCGGGATCGTCAATGCTCACGGACCTGCCGCTGAGCGCCATTGCAGCCGTTTTGAATCCCCAGGAATTCAGCAGCGACAGCCCATTCTCCGGCCAGTCCTCCGGCTCCTCGCCTATCTGCGCCCAGGGAACCACAAGCACCGTCCCCATGCTGACGCGCACCGCTCTTCTCAGCAGCGGATCGCAGCAGGAAGGCGTTACGAGCACCGCGTCGATTCCGAGCGCCGCCGCTGAGCGGAACACCGCTCCGATGTTCGTTGTGTCGACGATATTTTCAAGAACAGCTATGCGGTGAGCGTTCCTGCAAATCTCCTCCGCAGACTTCGGTTTCGGACGCCGAACGGCACAAAGCACGCCGCGGTTCAGCTTGTAGCCCGTCATTGTCGAGAGTATATCCGGCTCAGCAAGGTAAACAGGGATATCTCCGCAGTTCCTTAAAAGGTCGCCGGCAACGCCGTCAAGACAGCGTTTCTCGGTCAGAATGGATATCAGCTCGTATCCGCGCTCAAGCGCAAGCTGTATTACCTTCGGACTTTCAGCTATGAATATTCCTTTTTCCGGCTCCAGGCGGTTGCGGAGCTGCGCTTCGGTAAGTTTCGTGTAGACCTCGCAGCCCGGGTGATCCAGGGAGGTTATTTCAATAAATTGTGGCATTTTATTCTCTCTTATCTTTCAAATAATCTTTGATTTTTCCAAGGAGCGCGCTGTATTCCTCGATCAGCGAATCATGGTTTAGCTCCGCAAACTCGGTGCAGCCGCCCTTCAGCGCAAGTTCGGAAGCCCTCGCGCGCTCTGAAAGTCCGGTAAGCCCTATCATCAGCGACGTGCTTTTCAGCGAGTGAGCATGTCTGCGGTAGTCCTCCCAGCGCTTTTCTTCAAACGCGGCTTTCAGGTCGCTAAAGTGATCGTTTTCCGTGAAGTCATGAAGCAGGTCATTAAGCAGCTCAGCGCTGCCGCAGCAGTACTGCAAAGCTGCGTTGACGTTCAGCTCCGGGACTGCGCCGCAAATGTCGGCGAACCCGGACGGCTCCGTGCTGACCGCTTCGGCGGGGATTTCCGGCGACGCAGGTTTGATCAGGGACTCCGGCAGATTCCGGCGTATCGCTTCCTCGAGCTTTGCGCCGCGAACCGGCTTGGAAACGTAATCCGCAAATCCTACGTCCATGTACTGCTCCCGCATTCCGGCGAGGGCGTTAGCCGTCAGCATTATCACAGGAGTTTCAAAGTTTGGCGAGGACTTGTCGCCATGGAGCTTTTCAAACGTCAGCACGCCGTCCATTTCGGGCATCATGTGATCCATCAGTATCAGGTCGTATTTCTGCTGGGAGCATTTATCCAAGCACTCCCTGCCGCTTCCGGCGGTGTCGATTTTAATGCGGGTTTCCTTGAGCAGGTTTGCTATTACGAGCAGGTTTACAGGAAGGTCGTCCACCGCGAGTATCTTCGCTTCCGGAGCTTCAAAGCTGTGATGATATTCGTGCTCCGCGCCCGCGGAATAATTCAGATTCACTCCGCCGCATGGAGTGCTGTCAACTACCTTCTGGGGAAGCTCGACCGTGAACGTGCTGCCGCTTCCCAGGACGCTTCTCGCGGTAATTGTTCCGCTCATAAGGTCGCAAAGCCGCTTGACTATCGACAGACCCAGCCCTGTGCCCTCGATATTCCGGTTGCGCTGGAGGTCGAACCGCTGGAACTGTGTGAATAGCTGCGGCAGATTCTCCTCGGCAATGCCGATTCCGGTATCGCTGACATCCACTTTCAGCACAAACCCACCGTCGGTAAATCTTCCGCTGACTATCAGCTTCACTGTGCCCTTCTCAGTGTACTTTACCGCGTTTGTGAGCAGGTTCACGATTATCTGCCGGATATGAGTTTCATCGCCGCAGAGCTTCATCGGAACGTTGTCCGCGCACTCGACCAGCAGTTCCAGCTCCTTCGCCTTCGCGCGGCCCGCAGCCAAGTTGCAGCAGTCGCTTATCAGCGAGTTTACTTCATAGTCCACCGGAATTATCTCAAGCTTGCCGGACTCTATTTTTGAAATGTCGAGCACGTCGCTGACTATCGACAGCAGCGAGTTTCCCGACGCCTGTATGTTCCCGGCATAGCCGCGTATCGCAGGATCCTTCTCCTCGCGGAGTATCATCTCGTTCATTCCGAGTATCGCATTTATAGGCGTGCGTATCTCGTGCGACATATTCGCCAGGAACGAGCTTTTCGCCATATTTGCCGCCTCGGCCTCCTGCTGAGAGCGCTTCTCCTTGCGGAGTGCGTCCAGCAGACGGTAATTCTGCTCAGTTATCAGCGAGTTTACAATTTCTGCAACGATAAGCGACATAAATATTATTCCGAGGGAGATCACGACCTCCTGAACCACGTAATACCTGTCAGTATCGGTGCCGTCGATGTTGCGCCAGATTCCTGTCAGAATCACGCACACACTGCAGCTTGCTGCAGTCGCAGCCGTCATGCGGTTATTCCCGAATACCACGGACATCAGCACGGGAATTACGAAAGCGGTCATCGTTATCGGAAATACGTAATGCGTCACCGCCACGACCGTGCACATAAATACAACGGTCAGCACCATTATATAATTCAGCAGCCAGTCCTTGTTCGGAAAGCACCGCATCATAATTCCATCAAACAGCACTGCAAGAAACACCAGTCCGGAAGGAACAACAAGGTACCTCATCAGATGGTACACTATATCCGGATTGACCTTCCCCTGCACAAAAAGTATAATGTTTACGCCAATCTCAAGAAGGAATACCCCGGCTGCAATAACGCAGTTCATTATAAATAATCTGCGCCGCCATTTTTCATATTCTGGAGCGGTCTCCCGAAGTTCATCCTGGATCTCCGCACCGTAAGCCTTTGTATTTTTCATTTCTTTCACCGACCTTTATCTTTAATAATTATATATCAATTCTCTTAAAAAATCAATACCTGTTATTTTTCTGCATTAGCCGCCTAATTTGTCCGAAACGTATAATTATATTCTCTGATAGTCGATTATGCCAAAAGATGTCCACATAGTACTTGAATTTATGGGCATTTTGTGCTAAAATATTAATGTAATCGTTTTCGACATGCTTTTCATGCCTATATGGAGGTAACAAAATGGAAATCAATTTTATTCTCAACGCCGGAATTTCCGCCGTGCTTTCAGCAATGCTGGCGCTGACTGGCTACTCCGGCAAAACCGCTTCCAATTCGGGCGGAACTTCAGAAGCCGCGTCAGCAGAGACTACAGAAAGCGCCGCCGATACAGAGGAAAACAATATGACGTCTCTTGAAGTCATTCGTGCAATGGGCAATGGAATCAATCTCGGCAATACCCTTGAGGCGTACAATCACCAGGCTTACATAAACGGCTCAAGCGCGACCTCCGGAGAGATAGTGTGGGGTCAGCCCCGGACTACTCAGGAGATGATCCAGGGAATGAAAGCCGCCGGATTCGACACTATACGTATCCCTATTGCGTGGACTAACGGCATGAACTACGAGAGCGGCGACTATACCATAGATTCCGCTCTGATGGACAGGGTTGACGAAGTGGTGACATGGGCGCTCGACGCTGATATGTACGTCATAATAAACGACCACTGGGACGGCGGCTGGTGGGGTATGTTCGGCTCCGCAGCGCAGGAGACCCGCGACAAGGCAATGGAAATGTATAAGGCAATGTGGACGCAGATAGGCGGGCATTTTGCCGACCGCTCCTACAAGCTGATATTCGAATCCGCCAACGAGGAACTCGGCGACAGGCTCAACGATAAGGAAATAACAGGCTCCAGCGGAGTTCTCAGCGAGAATGAATGCTACGAAACCACCAACGAGATAAACAGCGAATTCGTAAAGCTGATACGCTCCCTCGGCGGCAGGAACGCAGACCGCTTCCTGCTTATCGCGGGCTACAACACCGATATCACCAAGACCTGCGACGATCGCTTCCAGATGCCGGAGGACACAGCGGACAGCAAGCTGCTTCTTTCCGTGCACTACTACACCCCCTGGGATTACTGCGGCACCGATGGAGATAATCAGTGGGGCTCCCCTCAGGATTACGACGAGCAGAACGGGCTTTTTGAGAAGCTCAGCAAATTCTCCAAGCAGGGCTATGGCGTTGTTATCGGCGAGTATGCGGTAATGCTCAAAAACGGCGGAATCAAGCAGGATACCGACAAGTTCTACGACAACCTCCTCGACAACTGCGATCTCTACGAATACTGCCCTGTTCTGTGGGATTGCAGCAACTTCTACAAGCGCATAACAAACACGCTCTCCAACGAGACCCTTGCGGAGCTGTTCAGCTCCAGAGCGGCCGCAAACGAAGCCGGAAAGTCAACAGAGGAAATCAAGGCGGCGGCTAAGAAAAAGATCGAATCCACCCGCAAGACAGCCTAAGAGGACGCCCTCGCAGGCGTTTAGATAGCACCCTCAGATGTGACGCGGTAATGTACCAGAGCGCGGACTACACCAAATCCTACAACGTTGGCGACACCTACGACCCGACCAACAAAACCAAGGGTATCAAGGACAAGAACGTAATAATAACAGGCGCGGGAACCTACACGGTCAGCCTTGACTTTACGGAATGCGGCGCGGCAAAGGGAGTTGAATTCTCGGCGCTGGGAATCTCCAACGGCGAGGATCTGTTCCCCGGATACACGATAAGCATTGACAAGATACTCATCAACAACTCGCCGTATCAGCTAAACGGCAAGGAGTTCACAACCTCCGACGACAAGCACTGCACGCGTGTAAACCTCTACAACGCATGGGTAAACGACCTGCCCAAGGAAGCGCGCACTCCCGATGGAGATTTTACCGACTGCTCCGCCCAGATAATGGACATCAGCGATAAGACCTCCGTTTCCAACATCTCGATAACATTCACGGTTCACGAACCGTGATCTGCAGCAAAAAGCACGTCCATTGGCGGACGTGCTTTTTTATTTATTTGATAGTCATAAGGTAATCCATGAATTTCTTCACGCTTTCCGGAAAATACGCGTTCTCCTTGTAAATAAGCACGATCTCTGTTTCTATAGGGCAGTCGGCTATCGAATGGAACTCCGCCTTTTCGGAATGCAGAAGCCCCGCCGCCGAACCAGGAACCAGCGAGATACCGACCGCGCGTTCCGCGAGGTCGACCGCTGTTCTGGCGTCGTCGCATATGCAGACGCAGCGCGGCTCCAGGCTGTTTTTCTGGAACGCCTCCTTTATTATCGGCTCCCAGCGGCGGTATAGAATCAGGGGGTAATGTGAAAGAATATTCATTGTTACCATGTCCGGGAGCCTTCGCTTTGCGGCTACCGCTATCATCTTTTCATGCGCCAGGCTGTGTACCCTGAACTCGTTCTCAGGGAACGGTGTTCTTACAAGCGCCGCGTGTATCTGATCTGTCCGCAGCTTCTCGATCAGCGAATATGTGTTGCTCTCCGTTATCTCGATGGTAACGCCGTCGTTCTTCTTCAGAAAATCCGATATCCACTCTCCCGCACGGGTACATATCACCGACGAAACTACCCCTATTCGTATCGTATCTTTCTCGGTTCGGGCGCACGCTTCCACGTCCTGCCGCATTGACGCTTCCATGCGCAGGAGCGTCTGTGCGCGGTCGTAAAGGAGTCTTCCGGTTTCGGTCAGGCGGATATGCTTCTGCCCCCGCTCGAACAGAGAACAGCCCAGCTCCTGCTCAAGCAGCTTCATCTGAGTGCTCAGCGGCGGCTGCGACATGAAAAGCTTCTTCGCGGCGGCGCTTATGGTGCCCTCTTCGGCAACAGTCGTGAAATAACGCAGTTGTTTCAAATCCATTTCTGCCTCCATATTTTGTAACTATTATATCTATACATAATTTGTATAGATTTTTTCAATGCTATATCTTTAAAATATCTTTCTTTTATGATATACTATTATTTGTGATTTGTCAAGATAATCTTTGAAGGGAAGGGTATCAATTGTTAAAACTACTTGTACACATTAAAAAATACAAAAAGGAATGCATACTCGGGCCGCTGTTCAAGCTGCTTGAAGCTCTCCTGGAGCTTTTCGTGCCGCTCGTTATCGCTTCGATAATCGACGACGGCATAGCCAACGGCGACAAGGGCTACGTTATCGGAATGGTATGCCTGCTCGTGGGTCTGGGTATAGTCGGGCTTGCGTTCTCCATCACCGCGCAGTACTTTGCCGCCAAGGCGGCGGTAGGGTTCTCCTCCAAGGTGAAGCACGAATTATTCCGCCACATTGAGAGCCTGTCGTGGTCTGAAATCGACCAGGTCGGAACTTCCACCCTCATCACCAGAATGACCAGCGATATGAACCAGATACAGAACGGCGTAAACCTTACGCTCCGTCTGCTGCTGCGCTCGCCGTTTGTGGTATTCGGCGCTATGATCATGGCGTTTACTATCAACGTTCAGGCGGCGCTTATATTCGTTGCGGCTATACCGGTGCTTTCCGTTGTTATCTTCGGAATCATGCTGTGGTGCATTCCGCTTTACAAGAAGGTTCAGGCAAGGCTCGACAAAGTGCTCGGAATTACGCGTGAGAACCTCACCGGCGTCCGCGTTGTGCGCGCGTTCTGCAAGGAAGATCAGGAGATCGACACCTTCAATAAGAGCAACGACGAGCTGACCGCCGGTCAGAAGTTCGTCGGAAGAATATCCGCGCTGATGAACCCGCTGACCTACGTAACAATCAACCTCGCAATAATCTGGCTCATTCAGACAGGCTCCGTTCAGGTAAACGACGGAACCCTTTCCCAGGGCGATGTTGTTGCGCTTTACAACTACATGTCCCAGATACTCGTGGAGCTTATCAAGCTCGCAAACCTCATCATCAGCCTTACAAAATGCGTTGCCTGCGGAAACCGCGTTCAGGCTCTGTTCGACATCAAGTCGTCTCAGGAAGTCACCTCTGACAAGGACGTAATCGGCAATGCCGATTACGCAGTTGAATTCCGCGGCGTTTCCCTGAAATACAAAAACGCCGGAGAGGATTCCCTTACCGGTATGGACTTCGCAGTAAAGCGCGGCGAAACCATCGGCATAATCGGCGGCACCGGCTCGGGCAAGTCCTCGCTGGTTAACATGATACCGCGTTTCTATGACGCTACCGCGGGTGAAGTCCTCATCGGCGGCCGCGATGTAAAGAGCTTCGAAATTCCGGAGCTGCGCGAGCGTATCGGAATTGTTCCGCAGAAGGCGGTGCTGTTTAAAGGCTCGATTCGCGACAACATGCGCTGGGGCAAGGACGACGCCACCGACGACGAGATACTCGCGGCGGCTAAAACCGCCCAGGCTGCGGACGTTATCGAAAGCAAGGGCGGCCTGGACTTCGAGATAGAACAGGGCGGAAAGAACCTTTCCGGCGGTCAGCGCCAGAGATTCACCATCGCCCGCGCGCTCGTCAGAAAGCCCGAGATACTGATACTCGACGACAGCGCCTCCGCGCTTGACTTCGCGACCGACGCGGCGCTCCGCAAGTCTATCCGCGAAATGGACACGAATCCTACCGTATTCATTGTGTCACAGCGTACCTCCTCAATACAGCACGCAGATAAAATAATCGTCCTCGACGATGGCAAGATAGCCGGCATAGGCAAGCACGACGAGCTGCTTAACAGCTGCCCCGTCTACAGCGAGATCTACAATTCCCAGTTCAAGAAGGAGGCGGTATAAATGGCAAAGCCAAACACAGCAGGAAGCAAGAAAAATACCGCGCAGAAAGGCACTCTCAGGAAGGTGCTGAAATACGTTCAGCGCCACGGGTTCTTCATGGTGCTGTCGATACTGTTCGCTGCCATCACGGTGGCTCTGACCCTCTACACGCCTATCCTTATCGGCGACGCGATCGATCTTATCGTCGGCAAGGGGCAGGTTGATTTCGCGGGAATCGCGGCTATACTCATCAAAACCGGTATCATCATCGGTATAACAGCGCTTATCCAGTGGCTCATGAACACCATCAACAACCGCATAACCTACCATGTTGTACGTGACATTCGCAACGAGGCGTTCCGGAAAATCGAGATACTTCCGCTGAGCTACATCGACGCCCACCCCTACGGCGACATCGTTAACCGCGTTATCGCAGACGCAGATCAGTTCGCGGACGGTCTGCTGATGGGATTTACTCAGCTTTTTACCGGTATCGTCACGATTCTCGGCACGCTGTTCTTCCTGTTTTCAATAAGCTGGCAGATAGCTATAGTAGTTGTGATCGTTACTCCACTGTCTCTGTTCATCGCGCGGTTCATTGCAAACCGCACCTACCGCATGTTCAGGGTTCAGTCCGAAACCCGCGGTCAGCAGACTGCATTCATCGACGAAATGATCGGAAATCAGAAGGTCGTTCAGGCGTTCTCCCACGAGGGCGAGGCGCTGGAGGAATTCGACAGGATAAACGACCGACTTGCTGACTGCTCTCTCAAGGCTACGTTCTATTCCTCGCTTACCAACCCCTGCACACGTTTCGTCAACAGCGTTGTTTACGCCGGAGTTGCTCTCGCCGGAGCGCTCATATGCATCGCGACTGCCGGCGCTGTAAATCCGTTTACTATAGGTCAGCTTTCCGCATGCCTCTCCTATGCTAACCAGTATACCAAGCCGTTCAACGAGATCTCCGGAGTGGTTACGGAGCTTCAGAATGCGCTCGCATGCGCTTCCCGCCTGTTTGAACTCATCGAGGAAGAACCTCAGATCCCCGAACCTGCCGACGCTGTGGAGCTTGCGGACGTCAAGGGCAGCGTAGAACTCAACGATGTTTCGTTCTCATATGTACCCGACAGGAAGCTCATCGAGGGACTGAACCTCAGTGTTAAGCCGGGTCAGCGTATCGCTATAGTAGGTCCGACCGGCTGCGGAAAGACTACTATAATCAACCTGCTGATGAGATTCTACGACGTCAACAGCGGCTCCATTACAGTCGAGGGCACAGATATACGGAATGCGACCCGAAACAGCCTGAGAAGCAGCTACGGTATGGTCCTTCAGGAAACCTGGCTGCGCTCCGGAACTATCCGCGACAACATTGTAATGGGCAAGCCAGACGCCACCGACGAGGAAATCATTGCGGCTGCGAAGGCGTCGCACGCGCACAGCTTCATAAAGCGTCTGCCGCAGGGTTACGACACCGTGATAACCGAGGACGGCGGAAGCCTTTCGCAGGGTCAGAAGCAGCTTCTGTGCATAACCCGCGTTATGCTCTGCCTGCCGCCTATGCTTATTCTGGACGAGGCTACATCCTCTATTGATACCAGAACTGAGATCAAGATTCAGGACTCCTTTGCGAAGATGATGAACGGCAGAACTAGCTTCATTGTTGCTCACCGCCTTTCAACTATCCGCGAGGCTGACGTTATCCTTGTAATGAAGGACGGTCACATCATCGAACAGGGCAACCATGAGGAACTCCTCGCTAAAAACGGATTCTACGCTAACCTGTACAACAGCCAGTTTGCTGTATAACACTAGTCCCGCTGTCACGAACAGCGGGACTTTTATACTCATATTCCCCCCGGATACTCCAGGGGGAATCATTTTATGTAAGTAAAATTCGATCAAAGCGCCGGAGCATTAAATCAGCCGCAAACCATTGATCAATCCTCGTCGTCAGACTCGGGAGCGTCCCAGTTGTGCCATACATTTTGAACATCGTCGTTGTCCTCAAGGGCTTCCAGCAGCAGACCCATCTTCTTGATGTGATCCTCGTCGGTAAGGGTCGTGTATGTGGAGGGAACCTGCTCAGCCTCTGCGGAAACAACCTTGTAGCCCTTCTTGCCGAGTTCCTCAGCAACGGTTGCTACAGCGGAAGGATCAGTTGTTATCTCAACAACGCCGTCCTCAAAGCTGAAATCGTCGCCGCCTGCTTCGAGGATATCCTCCATTGCCTTGTCCTCGTCGATGTCGCCGTCCTCGTTGTCAAGAACAATAACGCCCTTCAGCGTGAACAGGAAGTCAACGCAGCCGGTAGCGCCCATGTTTCCGCCGAACTTGTCAAAGTAATGACGGATCTCGCCTGCGGTACGGTTTCTGTTATCGGTAAGGCACTCAACTATAACTGCAACGCCGTTCGGACCATAGCCCTCGTATACGCAGTCCTCGTAGTCGTTCTTCTCTGCGCCGCCGGCAGCCTTCTTCAGCAGACGGTCAATGTTGTCGTTCGGGATATTGTTGCTCTTTGCCTTCTGCACGAGGGCGTAGAGTCTGGAGTTGTTAGCGGGGTCAGCGCTGCCGGTCTCCTTGATGCATACGAGGATCTCACGGCTGATCTTTGTAAAAACCTTTGCTCTTGCGCCGTCCTTCTCGCCCTTCTTACGCTTGATCGTACTCCATTTTGAATGTCCTGACATAACTTATTCTCCTTGTTTTATTAGTTTTGATCCAGCCTCTGGAAGCCCTTTCCCAGGACTTCGCTCGCGCCGGTTATAATTACAAAAGCGTCCGGATCGATCTCTTTTACGATCCGCTTTACCTTTACATATTCGTTCTTGTGTACTGCAATGCACACGACCAGCTTTTCCTCGCCGGAATAGGCTCCCTCGCCGTGGAGCAGCGTAACTCCGCGTTTCTGCTTCAGGAGCTTCTCGGATATCTCGTGCGGCTTCTCTGAAAAAATCATCAGGAATTTCCCCTCGAGACCGCCGTAAACCAGCACGTCAATCACCTTTGCCTGCACAAAAACAGCGATTATCGCGTACATTACAACGTCAAGGTTCTTATAAACGATATAGCCGCTGACGGCTACAGCCGCATTTACCAGGAACGATATCTGTCCCAGCTTTATTTCGGGTCTGAACCTGTTGATTATCTTGTTGACGATATCGGTGCCGCCTGTCGTTCCCTCGCGGACGTACACGATGCCGATGCCGGCACCCATCAGAAGCCCGCCGAAGATTGAAGCCAGGATCCCGCCGCCGTTGTCCGCAATGTACACCGGAACGTCCTTAAAAAGGTAGTCGGTCATTACGGAAAGCGCCGCAACTGAAATCAACGTCTTTATCATCGTCCGCTTGTTAAGCAGAACAAATCCGGCGATGAGAAGCGGCACGTTTATCGCAGCGATAAGCGTACCGACATTAAGATCCGTCACGAAGCTGATTATCGTTGCAATACCCGTAACTCCGCCGGGCGCGATGTTATTCGGCGCCGTGAAGCAATGAACTCCCAGTGCGTACACGCCGGATCCAGCAATAATTATCAGGATATCCAGCAGCCAGCGCCGTATGCTGCGGAGCTTATCTGTTTTTTCCTTTCTGGTCATGGGAATACACCTCCGCGTTCAGACCGGAAGAGCCTCGCAAATCGCCGTAAACAGCTCCTCAATACGTTCCTGCTGCCCCGAAAGGCTGAGATACCCGAACAGAGCCTCCAGTGCGGTCGCCCTGCGGTACTCGGACGGCTTCGCGCTCTTTGGGACCGAGATACCTCCCGCGTTTCTTCCGCGGCGGAGTATATCGGATTCTTTCTCAGTAAGCATAGGCTCGATAACGTCGACCGCCCTGGACTGATAGGAAGCCCGCACCTGCTCGACCGCCAGGTCGTGGAGCCTCCCGGCGTTGGTGTTGCCGCGAAGCACGACCTCACGCCGCACCAGCAGCTCATAAACACAGTCGCCGTAGAACGCAAGAACATTAGGGCTGTACGCCCCCGCTTCACGTTCCGTCAATACTGGTAACGCCATTCCATCAACCTTTCAGTATGTAATATACGCAGCTATATTCCTCGCAGTGCGCTTCAAAAATCCCCGCTTCCTTGCGAAGCTCGCTCATGCCAAGCGATACCGAGCTATCCTCCTTGTGGACGCCCGCGTACTTTTCGGCGGCGGCGAGAAGCGGAGTGTAGTACCCCGCATTCCAGTCAGACTTAGGCGCAATGTAGAAATCCTGCACCTTCCAGCCCTGCTCCTTCGCGAGGACAAGCACCCTGTCAAGCGGCAGTATCTGCCCGAACCTGCGCTGGCAGAACACCTTAGTATCCGGAGATGGTTCCGTCAGCCAGCTAACGTTGCGGTAAACCAGCGTGCCGCCTTTTTTCAGCTTGTCGCGCAGCAATTCAAGCCGCTGCGTAACTCCATCGAATTCAACGATCCCGTTGTACCAGATCAAATCGTAGCTACCGCCGGGAAGCTCAAACTGCTGAACTGCGCAGCAGTCAAGGCCTGCCGCCTTTCCCTTCTCGGCGCGCTGCTCGTCTGTCAGGGCAGCGCAGAGTCTGCACCCGAACTTCTCGGATATCAGCCGCGGGGTGTACGTATCGTCGCCGAAGAACAACGCCGACTCCGGTGCTGCTCCGTTTAACATGCCAATGACCTGCTTAGCCGTTTCAACGCTGCCCGGCGAGGAACGGTCAAGCTGCTGAAGTAATACGCTGATCAGATTCATATTCGCACCTCGGAAGCCGCTGGGGTTTCCTACAGATTATCTCACGTAATTGAACTCGAAATCGTATATGGAGACGAGATCGTCCTCCTGGATACCCTGTGCCTCCAGCTCGTCGATTATCCCGCTCGAGCGAAGCACGCGCTGGAAGTACTGGAGGCTCTCGTAGTCCTCCATATTGCAGGTGCTGAGAATCGGTGCAAGGAACGGAGCGTCCACAACGTAAACTCCGTCTATCTTCTCGACCTTGAAGCTGTGCTTCTCGGTCTCAAGCTGCTCAAGCTCCGCAAGGGTCAGCGGCTGAACCTCGAAACGCTTGGGCGGCGGGAGTTTTGACAGTTCCTCGGCTACGCAGTCCATCAGCGCTTCAGTTCCCTGGGTAGTAGCTGCGGAAATCGCGAAGAACGGAAGTCCCTTTGACTCGATGAACTCGCGGAATTCAGCTACCTGCTCCTCGGTTGCCATATCGGATTTGTTGGCTGCAACGATCTGCGGCCGCTCTGCGAGATCCTCGGAGAAGTTCGCAAGCTCCTGATTTATCTTTTCGAAATCGTCGCGGGGGTCTCTGCCCTCAACGCCGGATACGTCGACCACGTGTACGATAAGCCGGCAGCGCTCCACATGGCGCAGGAACGCGTGTCCGAGACCTACGCCCTCGCTCGCACCCTCGATAAGGCCAGGGATATCTGCCATTACGAATGACTGCTCCCCGTGCTTCACAACGCCAAGCACCGGGGTCAGGGTCGTGAAGTGATAATTTGCGATTTTCGGCTTCGCAGCGCTTACTACGCTTATCAGCGTGGATTTGCCTACGTTCGGGAAGCCAACAAGGCCTACGTCGGCAAGGAGCTTCAGCTCAAGCACAACGTCAAAGGCCTCGCCAGGGAAACCCGGCTTCGCAAAACGCGGGATCTGGCGCGTAGGAGTCGCAAAATGGGAATTTCCCCAGCCGCCTCTGCCGCCCTTTGCTACGACCACCGGCTCGTCGTCGGAGATATCCGCCATGATCCTGCCGGTGTGCGCGTCCTTAACGATAGTTCCGCGGGGTACGTGTATCACCGTAGGCTCCATTGACTTGCCGGAGCAGCGCTTCGCACCGCCCGGCTCGCCGTCGGGAGCAATATATTTTCTTTTGTAGCGGAAGTCGATCAGTGTGGAAAGATTATCGTCAGCGACAAAAACGATATCGCTGCCTTTTCCACCATCGCCGCCGTCGGGACCTCCGGCATTCACATACTTCTCGCGGTGGAATGTCACCGCGCCATTGCCGCCGTTCCCTGCCTTGATGGATATTTCTACCTTATCAACAAACATCTATGCCGCCTCGCTTTCCTCTGTTTGTTATTTCACGTTCCAGGGCAAATATTACTCTCCCCGGATAAAAATTAAGCCGGATCTTTGCAATCCGGCTTAGTTGATTAATGAGATTGCAGAAATTAGTCAGCTGCGTAAACGCTAACCTGCTTCTTATCTCTGCCGAGGCGCTCGAACTTTACAGTTCCATCAATCAGAGCGAACAGAGTGTCATCAGAACCCTTGCCTACGTTGTTGCCAGCGTGGATATGTGTGCCTCTCTGTCTAACGAGAATGCTGCCTGCGGATACTACCTGCATGTCAGCGCGCTTAACGCCAAGTCTCTTGGACTCGGAATCACGGCCGTTCTTGGTAGAACCCATACCTTTTTTATGAGCGAAATACTGTAAATCAATTCTAATCATTGTTATATTCCTCCTGTTATCATTCGGAAGTCAAGCTTCCCTTGTCTCAACCTTTACCCCCGGATACTTTGCCTGAATATACTCCATGTGGTCACGGAACGCTTCAAGCAATTTTTCGCTGGGGTCATCAGAACTGTTCAGACGGAGTTCGATCCGGTTCTCGCCTACCGCCGCGTCAGCGTCAGCATGGAAGAAATCCGTAACGGTATTGCACACGAGCTGTACGGCAGAGCTTACAGCGGAGCAGACGATATCCTCGCCCTCCTCGCCGTAACCTGCGTGTCCAGTCACAACAAAGCCGTATATCCTGCCCTCTCGCCTGGCAAACACTATCCGAAGATTATGCGTTGATTGCTTCAATTCTTACCTGGCTGTACGGCTGTCTGTGGCCCATCTTTCTCTTGCTGCTCTTCTTGGGCTTGTAGGTGAAAACGGTGATCTTCTTGGACTTGCCGTTCTTGAGCAGAGTAGCCTTTACGCTTGCTCCGTCAACATAGGGAGCGCCGACCTTAACGCCGTCGTCCTTGCCTACCATGATAACCTTGTCGAATGTGATCTCGCCCTCGGCCTCGAGCTTCTCGATGAAGACGATGTCGCCCTCTTTAACCTGATACTGCTTTCCGCCTGTTTCGATTACTGCGTACATTTTGTTTACCTCTTTTTATTCAGACTCGCTGCGTCGGGGTTGCATTTCTGCGCTTACGAGCTGTTTCCACTAACGGGCACAACTCACCCTGCACATGCGGCAAAGTAATTATAACACATACAATTTCCTTTGTCAAGTGGTCTGGAGCAATTTTTCCCGAATATTTTCAAATTGTTCCGCCGCCGTTCCGGAACAGACGTTTCCGCTCCACCGCCATGAAATAACCGACGCCCACCGCGTCCGCGAGAAACCAGCCTATCGGAATTGATATCCATATGCCGAAAACGCCGATTTCCGGAACCGCAGACAGCAGATTAGCAAGCAGCACGCGGGTCCCAAGCGAAAAAACAGTAAGCACGACGGACATCACCGGCTTGTTTACAGCGCGATAGTAGCCGTAGAGCATGAAAAGAATTCCGATCCCGATGTAGCACGCACCTTCCGTCCGGAGGTACTGCACACCGACCTCGATCGTCTCTCGGCTGGAGCTGTCCACGAATGCGCTCATCAACGGCTCCGCCAGCAGGCACACCGCCGCGCTCACCGCGATACAAAACAGTACAACGCTGATAGCCGACTGCCTTATCCCGCCGCGGATACGTTCGTTTTTGCCCGCGCCGTAATTCTGAGCGGTGAACACTGAGAACGCATTGCCGAAGTCCTGAACCGGCATGTACGCGATCGTGTCTATCTTCACAGCTACCGAAAACGCCGCCATGACCACCGAGCCGAAGCTGTTCACGACTGTCTGCACCATCAGAATTCCCAGATTCATCACCGACTGCTGCAAGCAGGTAAATCCCGACAGCGACAAAATACTGCGGAAATTCCGGCTGTCCCATCGCATATCCCGGCGGGTCAGCCGGAACTCGGGATAAGCCGCGATGAAATATACAAGTACGCCGACGCCGGAAACGTACTGCGCTATGGCCGTAGCCAGCGCGGCTCCCATTATTCCCATGCCTAACGGTATGACAAAAAGCAGGTCAAGCCCGACGTTCAGCGCCACGGACACTCCCAGGAAAATCAGCGGCAGGGTGGAATTTCCCATGCCGCGCAGTATGTTGGAGATGTAATTATAAAGGAACACCGCGAAAAAACCAGTGAACACGTAAACAAGGTATGTGTGCATGTCGCCGGTCAATTCCTCCGGGACGTTCATCAGGGAAATTATCGGGTCAGTAAGCATGTAAAATGCGGCGGTTATCAGCAATGTAAGTATTCCGATTATCCCCACTGACATGAATATGCCATTGCGTATGGAGTCCTGCTCTTTTCTGCCAAACGCCATTGATATAAACGAGCCGGTTCCCAGCGATAACCCGATTATAACCGAGGTCAGGAACGTCATGAACGTATACGACGAGCCGACCGCAGCCAGCGCGTTGTCGCCGATGTACTTCCCGACGACCCATGTATCAGCCAGATTATAGAACTGCTGCAATACGTTTCCCAGCATAAGCGGCACGGCGAACGCCCACAATCCGCCGGTTATGCTGCCAGAGGTAAGATCCCTGTTTTTCTGCATTTTATATTCCTTTATGTTTGGTCACAATAAAATAAGCCCTGGTCGCTCAAGAATCATTACTTCATTATTATAGCTCAATCACCTTGTTTTGTCAAGCAGAAACCCCGCTGGATTGCTCCGGCGGGGTCGGTTTATGCAGTTAGCCGATGATTAGAAATCAACGTCTGTGTCGTAGTAGCAGCACTTGAGCAGCTTCTCCATCTCCTCAGGCGAGGGCTGACGGGGGTTAGAACCGGTACATGCGTCTGCGATAGCGTTAACTGCGATGTCGTGTACTCTCTCAAGGAATACATTCTCGGGAACGAAGCCCTGCTCGCAGGGATAGCTGTCTGCACCGTAGTTCTTGATGCAGTGCGGGATCTTGAGCTGATCGTTCATGCCGCGGAGGTACTTGATGAGGGAAGCAATCTTCTCATCATCGTTGGAGCCTTCGAGGTGCATGTAATCAGCAATAACGCCGTAGCGCTTCTTAGCTGTCGGATCCTTAGCGTTGAACGCGATTACCTTAGGCAGGTACATTGCGTTTGCTGCGCCGTGGATAATATGTGCACCATAATCCTGGAAGATAGCGCCGGTCTTGTGAGCCATGGAATGAACGATGCCAAGCAGTGCGTTAGAGAACGCCATACCAGCAAGGCACTGTGCATTGTGCATTCTTGCACGTGCAGCCATGTCGCCGTTGTAGGACTTTACCAGGTCAGCCTGGATCATCTCGATAGCGTGGATAGCGAGTGCGTCTGTGAAGTCGCAGTTAGCGGTGGATACGTATGCCTCGATAGCGTGGGTCATAGCGTCCATACCGGTATGAGCTGTCAGCTTCTGCGGCATTGTCTCTGCAAGGTCGGAATCAACGATGGCAACATCAGGAGTGATCTCGAAGTCTGCGATCGGGTACTTGATGCCGTTGTCGTAGTCGGTGATGATGGAGAACGCAGTAACCTCGGTAGCAGTACCGGAAGTGGAAGGAATAGCGCAGAAGTGTGCTTTCTTTCTCAGCTCAGGGATACCGAATACCTTGCACATATCCTCAAAGGTACATTCCGGATACTCGTACTTGATCCACATTGCCTTAGCAGCGTCGATAGGAGAGCCGCCGCCCATTGCTACGATCCAGTCTGGCTGGAAGTCGAGCATCTTTGCTGCGCCGTTCATAACGGTGGTTACAGAAGGATCAGGCTCAACGCCGTCGATGATCATTACATCAAAGCCAGCTTCCTTCAGATAGTTCTCTGCTTTGTCAAGGAAGCCGAAACGCTTCATAGAGCCGCCGCCGACAACGATAACAGCCTTTTTGCCCTTGAGAGCCTTCAGGTTCTCGAGTGCGCCCTTTCCGTGATAAACATCTCTCGGTAAAGTAAATCTAGCCATTGTAAGTGTACCTCCATTTGTGAAAGTCTTGTGAAAAACCGACAGATTTTTTCAATAAAAGCCATCGGTTTTTATTGATATTATTATAACATCATTCTCACTTATTGTAAAATGCTAAATCGGCATATCTATCATACCTTTTATGCATAACACACAGTTTTCACAATTTTACAAAAAAACTTTAGTGCACATTTAACAAACCAAACAAGGACAGGTCAACTTTCGTCAGCCTGTCCTTGTTATTATTATGTCATTCGCGCTTGATAGCCTCCATTGCGGAGATGTGCACCGCCTTGTTTGCGGGGTAGAATCCCGAGCCGAGTCCTATGCAGATTGAAAACAGTATAGCAAAGCCATAAAGCCACAGCGGAACAATGGACATCGGACTGTTGGCAGGATCCATTGCGGTGGTTATCATTGTCCACAGCGAACCTATGTCAGTTATCTGCATCGACTTCGCCGCTTCATTGGTAAAGACATTCATACCCACCGAAATGAAGAAACTCAGTATGCTGCCTATAAAACCGCCGATAAGCCCGATAAACCCCGCCTCCATGAGGAACACGGTACGTATATTGCCAAGGAAGCACCCGAGCGCCTTCATGACGCCAATCTCACGCGTACGCTCAGATATCGACATTATCATAGTATTCGTAATGCCGAGAGCCGCTACGAACAGAGAAACCGCGCCAAGTCCGCCAAGCATCATCTGCTGCTTGCGAGCCTCTTCCTCAAGTGGCTTACGGACCGACTCCATAGAATAGGTGGAATAGCCAAGCTTCTTGATTGCGCTTTCAATGTCAGCGACCTGCGAGATATCCTTCGCCTTGACGTATATCTCGCTGTATTCCATCTTATTCTGGTCTGCGGACGGATAGAACATCTTATACAGCGCCTGGAGATCGCTGGTAAAGAATATCAGTCCCTCGCTGGTGGAATAGTCCTTGTTGTAATCTTCCTTGACTACGCCCGTAACCTTTACCTCCTGGTATTTCTTGGAATCCGAATTATCGTAGCTGTAAAGCTCCAGCTTGAGCGTCTGCCCGTTAAGCTGCATGTAAGGATCAGGAAGCGCCGAGGAATCATTCTCGGTCATCTCACCGGTGTTGGGATCGTATGAGTACATATAATCCCAGCGGCTTATCATATTATTGCCGTCAGGCCGCATGGAGTCCATCAGATTGTACGCTGTGTACTGTCCCGCAAGCACCTCAAAGCTGTTCTTCGGGTAGGAGCCTTCTATTAGCTGAAATCCGAATTTCTCCATTGCGTCCTTGTTTATGCCGACTACATTAACCCACTGCATCACGTAGCGGTCGTTATCTCCGGCATAAACTGTCATGTTTACATTGTTAAGCTGGCTTTTTCCGACCGCGACATCGACATTTGCGATGTTCTGGAATTTCTTGATAGCCGTGTCGTCCAGCTTGGAGTCCTTACGTCCGCTTGAATATACCTGTATAAGGGTCAGGTCGCCCATGCCCTCAAGCATGATCTGCTGCGAATTCTGAACTCCGAAGCCGATCGACATCATAGTTACGATGGCACAGCAGCCAACCACAACGCCCAGGACAGTCAGAATAGTTCTCGACTTCCTGCGCGTCAGGTTTTGCAGGCACATCTTTATCATGTCTAAAATTTTCATGGCTCGTCACCATTAAACCTTTGTCTTATCGTCGCTGTCGGACTTTTCGTCCTCGTCGTCCAGCTCGTCCTCCCAGTCGATATCGTCTGCTGTGAGCTTCTTGCCGTTCTTGTGCTTCTTCCTGAGAACAACGACGAGCACTACAACGCCAGCAGCAACCAGTACTGCGCCGCCTATTATTACAACTATCCACGGGAATCCGCCCTCGCCGTCAACATCTGTGGTTTCAGCGGTCATGGGGTAATCCGGGAAATCCCACTGCTGCTCTATAACGTTCAGGGATACGGGAAGCTCCTTTACGATCTCGTTCATGTTGGAGTCCTCATATGTCACCTTGAGAATAAAGCTGACCGTGCCGGCTCTTGTAGGAGTTATAACGAAGTCTGCGGTGCCGTTTCCGCCGGCTGTGATATTGCCTATTACCTTCTCGGTGTTGAGCGCTGTGTAGCCCGGGTCGCTGTAATCGCCGCCGTCGTCGTAGCCGCCCATACCATAGTCGTAGCCTGCGCTGCCCATTGCACCGCCGTCGTCGTACATTATATCAGAAGCAACGGCATAGCCGCCTATCATTACATCGCTCTGATACGCCATATCGGACATCAAACTATCTCCGGTGCTTCCCGCCATGGTATTTCCGGATTCTGCTGTCGGAACGGAGGTATTCCCGGACTCGGAAGTCGTTCCGCCGATATCGGCGTTGTCGTCGACCGGTCCTTCGTCTGAACTGCTGGTATCGCTTACGATCTCGACCTTAACATTGGAGGCGTCTGCGCGTCCCTTGTTCATGTAGCTGAGGGTTATGTAAACCTCGTTGCCTACGTAAATATCGTATGTGGGCTTGCTTACGGAAAGTGACAGCTTATCGGGCTGATAAAGCGGAACATAGATGGTCTGCTCAGAGGTCATGCTTGTACGGGTGTCACCTACAAGGTAATCGTACTTGAAGGACACGGAAATGGAAGATGTGCCCGTAGCCGCTGTAGGAAGCGCCCTGAGCTGTATGGACTCGCTTGCCGAGCCCGCAGCGGGTAGGTTCGCATAGTAGAAGGAACTGCTGCCGCCGTAGATAGACAGGTCGCCGCTTGCGTTTACGGTCATTACCATGTTCTCTACTCCGGTGGTTGCGTTTGTGTTGTAGAAATCAAGATCAAGGGTAAATACGTCGCCTGCCGCGATCTGGTCTGCGCCGATGTCGTACTTGCCGATGATGATATTCGGAGCCGCTCCGGTATCCTTGCCGTCGGCTGCCTTGTTAGGAGCCGCGATGATAACCACGGAGGAGGAACTCTCGCCCTGCTTGATGGAAGTATTTCTGCCGTAGCTGTACTTCATTGCCGCAGTGATCCCCTGCTTTGCGGCGGTGATATCCTCAAGGGTCCTGAACTTAACCTTTACAGAAGCCGTAGACTGCGGTCTGATGATGTCAATGACCGCGGATTCTGTTCCGTCAAGGAAGTAGAACGCGTCCGTGCCGGTCAGGTCAACAAATACGTCCCTTACGGTGATGTCGCCGTAGTTCTTTACGGTGATGGTGTACTCGTAATCAGTGTTGGGAACTATCGCGGAATCGAGCTTTTCGCCGGTGATGCGGAGCACCGGAGCAGTTGATACTTCCGAATTCATGCTGATCGTGCCGGTCTTGGTCTCGGTCGTAACAGTGCCGCTCTTGTCGTAGCGGTACTCAAGCTCGACATCGAGGGTCTGGCTAACGCTTGCAAGCTCCGCAGCGGTATCAAAGCGTACAAGAATGCGCTTCTGACCGCCCGCCTTTATCTTATCGACAAAGAATGTATCAGTGCCGTTTGTGATATTGATCCCCTCGCCGCCCTTTACCTTGACAGTGATGTTCTCCATATCCTCGTTGCCCTTGTTTATAATAAAGAAAGCCTTGCGGTAGCTCTTGCCAGCCTGGAGGTCGAAATCAAGCGGGGTCGAGGAGATTATCGGCAGCGGAGCTGTCTCAGCGGCCTTCTGACCGAACATTACGAACGCTTCCTCGTATGTGCCTTCCTTTTCATCGCCGCCGGAAACATAGTTATACTTGAGGTTTGCCGTGATGGACTGCTTGATGGCGGTGATATCCTTCATAGTGCGGAACTTCATTGTTATCTGCTTTGTTGTTCCGATCGGGATATCCTCAAAGTACCTGGAGGCAGTGCCGTCGGTTATAACGATATCATCTGTGCTTGTGAAGTTCACGAACAGACCCTTTATATCTGCGGAACCGCTGTTCTTTATCGTAAGAACGCCGCTGTAGCTCTTATCCGGATCAATGTCAGCCTCTGTCATTGAGAAGCTTGCGTCGATAACCGGATATACCTTTTCCTCAGTGGATATCTCCGCGGCGGCGGCTACCTGTGCAGTAGCGCTTCCGGTGGTCTCCGTGGTGCCGTTGTCATAATAATATCTGAGGTTTACTGTGAAATTCTGCTTCTCAGATGTTATTTTGCCGAGCGCTTTATACTTTATTGTGAGTATCTTCTCGTCCTTGAAGCCGAGGCTCTCGATATCCTGTGTGCCGGTGCCTTCCTTAATGAGTATCTCCTCAGCGGAAGTGACCTCTGCAAGTATATTGTACGCGGAGGTTGCTCCGAGGTTTTTCAGGCGGATCTTGAATTCACCTTCCTCGCCCGCCTTGATGGGGCTGTCAGGCTCCACTGCGGTTATCTTGATTATAGGCTCCGGGTTGGACTCGTCAGGAGTTGGCGTGCTGTCAGAAGTTGTGCACTCAAGCACGTTTACCGAGCCGTCCACATAGTCGCTTCCGCCGATGTAGCCTACCTTGAAGCCGAAGTTCTTGTCGTCGCCGACCCACTTGCAGTCCTTCAGTACTATGTCGTATCTTAATAATTCATCGCCCTGCGAAACGACAGTCAGGCTCTCAAGAGTGCCCTTGAAGCTGTCCACGGACTTGAGGAAGTCGATTCCGGCTCCGCCGCCGGTCACCTGGCTTGTCTTGACCTTGATATCCTTTATCGTCATTTTCATAACGAAGGAGGTATTTTTATAAATAGTCTTCTGCTCTTTTCCCTTGCTGTCAAGAATCGAGTAATTTACTACAACAGGGTTCAGGGTAAGCCCCGCATCGTCTTTCTTGTCGCCGGGATTCTGTGTTTCCGACGTGCTGGAAGTGGTACCGTCATCAGCATACGCGGCTAACGGGATCACTGGAACGGACGCCGCTGCCAGCGACGCGCTCAGAAGTATTGATAATATCTTACTTATTCTCTTGCTCATTGTGCTCTCCTTTTGTATCGCTTACTATTCTTCCGTCGACGAGCGTTACTATTCTGTCTGCATATTGCGCCAGCTCCGGGTCGTGCGTTACAAGTACTATGGTCTGATTATATTTTCTTGCAAAGGACTTGATCATGTCCATTACCTCAATGGTCGTTTTTGAGTCGAGGTTTCCGGTAGGCTCGTCGGCGAACACTACGTCAGGTCTAGCGACGAACGCCCTCGCGATTCCGACTCGCTGCTGCTGACCGCCGGACATCTGCCGTGGATAGTGCTTCAGTCGGTTCCCCAGACCTACTTTTTTCAGCATTGCGACCGCTTTACGCGTTCTGTCGCGCTTGCCGTCTCCACGGAACATCAGCGGCATTGCTACGTTTTCCACCGCGTTCATGAACGGCAGCAGATTATATGACTGGAACACAAATCCAATGTGTTTCTGTCGGAACGCCGCAAGCTGATTTTCACTCAGCCGCGTTATAGGAACTCCTCTTATGTAAACGTCCCCGAATGTCGGTTTTTCAAGACCGGCAAGCTGATTCAGCAGCGTGGATTTACCCGAGCCAGACGTACCGAAAATGCAGCAGAGCTCGCCTTCCATTATGTCGAGGTTGATTCGTTTCAGCGCTACTACGGATTCCCCGCCTTCAAGCGTGTACTCCTTACGGAGATCCTTGACGTGGATCATCACCCTGCGTTTTCTTGGCTTCTCGTTTTCTTCCATGCTGTCACCCCCTTTAGCTTTCTACCAATAAAACAGTCGTAATATGGTTAAGGTTGCACTTTTTCCAAAGATACAATATATCATTTTCACATATCAGTATATCATTTTTGATATTATTTGTCAATAACTGTTACAGAAATGTAATATTATATTAAGAAACTGTACAAAAAAGGCGGTGCATAACTGCACCGCCCCAATATGCCGGAAAAATCAATTGCTCTTGGGCATAACAGAAGCGATCGCGCCCGCAACATTGCTGATAGGCATTGTCTGGAGGTAGATCTTGCCAGGACCAGTAACAACAGTATTGAACAGACCTTCGCCGCCGAACAGTACGTTACCGATACCCTTTACGGTCTGGATATCAATTGTGCAGGAGCCTGACATAGCAGCCAGATAACCGGTGTCAATAAGCATCTGCTGACCTGCCTGCAGCTCGTACTCAACAACGTAGCCGTCGATTTCGACGAACGCCATACCAGTTCCATGAAGCTTCTGCATGATAAAGCCCTCGCCGCCGAAGAATCCAGCGCCGAGCTTCTTCTGGAACGCGATGGAAAGCTCAACGGAAGGCTCGGAAGCCAGGTAGCCGGACTTCTGAACGATAAAATCGCCCTTGCTTACATCAATAGGAATGATGGAACCGGGGAAGCTGGACGCAAACGCGATCATTCCCTGACCGCCGACAGCGGTGTATGTATTCTGGAAAATGGACTCGCCGGAGAACATTCTGCTGAACGCCTTTCCAACGCCTCCTGCACCGGTTTCCATCTTCATGTTGGGAGTCATCCAGGACATTGCGCCCTTCTCGCACTTGATGGACTCGCCAGCCTCAAGATAAACGATTACGACAGGCAGCGGCTCGCCTTTGATTTCATATCTCATATAATTTTCCTCCATAGCCAAATATATAGTTGTAAGGTACCGGACATTTGCTTTTCTTATTATACAGTAAAAATATCCAATTGTCAAGCTGTTTTTGCAAGTTTTTACAGCCTTTTTGCTGAAAGAATCACCAGATACGCCGCCGTGATAAAGAAAGTAGGACTCGCTCCCCCGGCTTTGAAAAGCACCGCTCCGGCTATTACCGCGGAAATAATTCCACAGATTCTGAGCGCCGTATCTACATTTTCGGGGGCCGCACGGGATATCAGCAGTAGTTTCAGCAGGCGGCGTCCGTCGAACTCCCCGAGCGGGAGCAGATTGAACGCTCCGGCCGCAAAGCTGACCGCGGCTATTCGCCCCTCCCCTGCCGCGAGGAAAACTCCGCCGAGCAGGAAATTCATCGCGCACCCCGCAGCGTAGACTGCCGCCTGAACTCCCGGCGGAGCGCTTTCCACGGCGCTGGCGCTCAGGCGTATCCCGGCTCCGTAGAATGTCAGGCTGTCGGGCGACATTCCACAGAGCCGCATTACGGCAAGGTGGGCAAGCTCGTGAGCGGTGCATATCCCAAGCGCGGCGAAACCAAACCCGGAATAATCCCAAATGAAAAACACAGCAAGCACGGCAAAAAACGAAAAATCCCAGCGGAGCGCCGTCCGCTTCAGCTTCAACTCTATCATGCTACAATGTATTCCTGTCTGTCCGGAAATAGAACAAGCCCCGCCATTTCTGACGGGGCTGTAATTATTAGTCAGCGAATACTGCGCCGGTATTGGAGGAAGTAACCATCTTCGCGTATCTCTTGAGGTAGCCTTCAAGCTTCTTCGGAGGAAGAATGCCCTTCTCCTTGCGCTTTGCGATCTCTGCGTCATCAACAAGCAGAGTAATGCTGCGGTTCGGAATGTCAATGTGGATCTTATCGCCGTCCTCAACGAATGCGATCAGACCGCCCTCGGCGGCCTCAGGGGAAACGTGTCCGATAGCCGCGCCTCTGGAAGCGCCGGAGAAGCGTCCATCTGTGATGAGCGCAACGTTTCCGTCAAGGCCCTTACCAACGATTGCCGCAGTCGGAGCCAGCATCTCAGGCATTCCGGGACCACCCTTCGGACCTTCGTAGCGAATTACTACAACGTCGCCTGCCTTGATGTCGCCGCCGAGGATAGCGTCGCATGCTGCCTGTTCGCCGTTGAATACGCGCGCCGTACCGGTGAAGTCCATCATCTCGGGCTTTACTGCGCCCTGCTTAACTACGGAACCATGCTCTGCAAGGTTGCCGCTCAGGATAGCGATACCGCCGTCCTTGCGTATCGGGGAGTCGATTTTGTGAACTATAACGCCGTCTGCGTCCTTTGCCTTTGCGATACGGTCAGCCTGAGTACCGGAAACGGTCAGTACATCAGTGTTTACGTGGCCGCCCTTTGACAGCTCGCGGATCACAGTCTGGATTCCGCCTACCGCGTTAAGGTCAGTGATGAACACGCTGGAAGCAGGGTTCAGCTTTGCAAGCTGCGGGGTCTTTCTGCTCATCTGGTCGATGTCGTCGAGGGAGATGTCGACCTTAGCTTCGTGTGCGATAGCAAGCAGGTGAAGTACGGTGTTGGAGGAAGCGCCGATCGCCATATCGGTTGCGAGAGCGTTCAGCATGTTCTTCTTGGTGAGGATATCGAGCGGACGGATATTCTGCTTTACAAGCTCAACAGCGCGCTCGCCGGACTCCTTTGCAAGTCTGCGGCGTGCGGAGTTTACAGCAGGCTCGGTTCCGGCGGTCGGGAGAGCAAGACCCATAGCCTCGGTCAGGCAGTTCATGGAGTTTGCGGTGTACATACCGGAGCAGCTTCCGCAGGTGGGGCATGCGTTATCCTCGAAATCCTTGATAACATCGTCGCCGATCTCGCCATTAGAGTACTGACCGATTGCCTCGTAGATCTCAGAATAGCCTACGCGCTTTCCCTGTACGCAGCCTGGGTTCATAGGACCGCCGCTGCAGAAGATAGCTGGGAGGTTCATTCTTGCCGCTGCAAGCACCATTCCGGGTACTATCTTGTCGCAGTTCGGAATGAATACAACGCCGTCCAGCGGATGAGCGGTCAGCATTACCTCGATGGAGTCAGCGATGAGCTCTCTGGAAGCGAGGGAATATCTCATGCCCTTGTGGTTCATTGCGAGGCCGTCGCATACGCCGATGGTGAAGAACTCAAACGGAACGCCGCCCGCATTTCTGATACCGTCCTTTACTGCGCGGGAGATCTCGTGCAGATGCATATGTCCGGGGACGTAATCGCTGGCAGCACAGACAACCGCGATGAACGGTCTGTGCATTTCGCTGTCAGTTACGCCAAGAGCCTTGAGTATCGCTCTGTGAGGAGTTTTCTCTACTCCTTCTTTAATAAGATCACTTCTCATGATTTTTCCTTTCCGCCCGGATTCCGGGTCACGAAATTTATTTGCAGGAACGGTGGAGCATTGCGGCTCCGATTATGCCTGCGTCATTACCGAGGGAGCAAATCACGATCTCGGTATTTTTAGCGCTTCTCTTGGAATAAACCTGCTCTGCGACCGCCTTTTTCAGCGGAACGAGCAGCGTGTCGCCCTCGTTGCAGACTCCCCCGCCGATACAGAGTATATCCGGCTGGAAGATGTTGATAACGTTCGTTATCCCCACCGCGAGGTACTTCACATAAAGGTCCGTAACGAGCTTTCCGGCTTCGTCGCCCTGCTTCATAGCTATGTAAGCAGTCCGGGCGCTGACCTTTCCTTCGTTCTTTATTAATTCTGCCATGAGACTGTCCGGGAACTTCTCGGAGTACTCGCGCGTGGTATTCACAAGCCCGGTCGCGGAGGAATATGCTTCAAAACAACCCTTGCGGCCGCAGGTGCAGGGTCTGCCGTCCACCTCGATGACCGTATGACCTATCTCGCCGCCCGCAAAATTCGAGCCGCTGTAGATTTTCCCGTCAATGATGATACCAGAGCCTACGCCTGTTCCGAGCGTGATCACTACCGCGCTTCCCGCGCCCTTTGCTGCTCCTGCGCAGTACTCGCCGTAGGCTGCCGCGTCCGCGTCGTTGCCGAGGTATGTGGGGACGCTGAACTTGGATTCAATATCGGAACGCAGCGGAGCATTTACGAATCCGAGGTTGTTCGAGTATTCCACCACGCCGGTCGCCTGGTTACAGGTTCCAGGGCAGCCGATACCGATGGAAGCAAGCTGCTGCGGAGTTATTCCCGCTTCAGCGCAGGCAAGCTCCGCGGCGCGGATTATGTCCGCGAGTATCTCCGCGTAGGGTCTCGGTGAGTTGGTCTTGACTTTGGAGCGTGCAATTATCTCGCAGTTTTCGTTCACGATACCGCATGCTATGTTGGTTCCGCCGATGTCTATGCCGAGGTGTCTCTCCATGTTTGCCATGCTGCGCCTCCTGTCAGGTTCAGATGATGTCGGTGAGAATAATTGTTCCCTTACCGGTTACGGTGTACTCGCCAGTGCCGGCGGTGATGAACAGGCTGTCGCCCTTCTTTGCGGAGGCCTTCTCAGAGCCTGCCGCGATCTCAAATGCTCCGTCGAGCACGAGCAGGGAATTGAACGAGCCTTCGCCCGCTGTGAGCTTTGTGGTGCCGTCAAGCTCCAGCTTGTTTACATTGAAATACTCGCAGGAGCGCAGCAGCGTCTCCTTGCCGCCCTCGATGGCTGTGGGAGCGCCCTGAGCGGTGGTAGGGTACTTCGGAGGCACAAGGTTGGTGACTTCTTTCGCCTTCTCAACGTGGAGTTCACGGGGCTTGCCGTCCTTGCCAACTCTGCCGTAGTCGTAGATTCGGTAGGTGGTGTTGGAATTCTGCTGGATCTCAGCAATGAGGATTCCCTTGCCTATTGCATGCAGAGTGCCGCTCTCAATGAAGAACACGTCGCCCTTGTGCACCGGAACGTTGTTTGTAACTTCAAGAAGAGTGTTGTTTGCGATGCGCTCTGCAAACTCCTCCTTGCTTATCTCGTGCTTGAAGCCGTAGAGAAGCTCCGCGCCGGGGTCGCAGTCAACGATGTACCACATCTCGGTCTTGCCGTACTCGCCCTCTACGCGCAGCGCGTACTCATTTGAGGGGTGTACCTGAACGGAAAGGTTGTCCTTCGCGTCGATGAGCTTTATCAGCACCGGGAAATACTCAAAACGGCCGCAGTTCTTGCCGAGTACGCCCTTACCCTTTGCCGCTATGTAGTCGGAAAGGGTCTTTCCATTGAACTCGCCGCCGGTGATAACGCTCTGACCGTCCTTGTGGCAGGAAAGCTCCCAGCTTTCCGCAATTCTGTCGGAATCGAGCTGCTTGCCGTATTCCTCACGAAGTCTGTTGCCGCCCCAGATGTAGTCCTTGCAGGGCGCTTTAAGCTTTAAAATTGCCATAATTATGTATCCTTTCTTGGCGTCTCAGCAGCCTGGCTCAGTATCCCAGGCTCTCATTGACGATGATTACTTTAATTCGGTCGGGGACGCGCTGCTGCTCCAGCCTTACGAACGAGCAGCATATTCTGCCCTCGCTGCGGCAGTGCGAGCAGGCGCCCGTTACCTCGCACGGGGTCTTGCAGTTAAGCCGCTTCGTGTTCATAGGAGCAGCCACCTGCTCCACCCGACAGACCGCCTCTCCCATATCCTTCACTATCTTGTTGGTTCCGACGATCAGCACTACCTGAGCCGGTCCGTAGATCATTGCCGCGACGCGGTTTCCCCTGCCGTCGACATTGTACAGTGCGCCGTCCTCTGTGACCGCGTTGCTGCTTGCGAAAAATGTATCAGAAACAAACGCCTTGTGCAGTATGTCCTCTACCTCATCAGGGGTCTTTCCCTCGGAGCGGTCAAGGTACACGCCCTTGAATTCCGTCATGAGCAGCTCTTTCACGCCGCTTTCTTCAAGCGTCATGGAGCCTCCGGCGGTTATCAGCTTATCGTTTTTTACAAGTTCCCGAACCAGGCCGTAGAGCTGCTCGCGCGTTTCCACGTAGTAGGGCTTGATTTTGTTGCGCTCCAGCGCTTTCATCGTGCGCTGTATTCTTTCTTCCATGCCGTGCCTCCTGTTATTCCTCGTTCTGACCGGACTTCTGCTGAATTGTCGTGATGGAGTTATCCGATACGGTGAAGCTTCCGTCGTCGCCGTACACGCCGTAGGGTACGTAGTAATCGGCGGGGTTGATGCCGTACTTTACAGTGTTCAGCATTGCCGCCTTGCGCGCAGAAAGAATATCAGACGTGAGGTCAGTCTCCGCGTTGAGGATATCCTCGGCGTATGCGGTGAGCAGAGAGCCGTCAATGTAGGAAACATTCTGGTTTACAAGCTCTATCAGCAGGGAACCGATCATATTGAATCTGTAGGACTCGTCCTCGCCGAAATCCGCGAACATTATATAACGGAACACCTTCTCAGCTGTAAAGATCTGGTCGCCGGAGTTTATCGCCTCGACTTCAGTTCCGTCGGTGATGAGGAGCGTTTTCGCAACGTTGTACTCCACGTTTCCATAGGTCGCTATCAGCCCGGTGAGGGTAGCGCGGTCGAACTTCACGTAGCCGTCAAACTTTATACCAAGTGCGTCGGACACTGCGGCGGCAACCCCCTGACCGCCCTGCGCCGCATAGATGTTCGGGAGCGTTCTGCCGGAGGAAGCAAGCGCTATTCCGTCAGTAACCGGAATAAACAGCAGGCGGTTGTCGACTGCATTGTAAGTCACCGCAATGAACAGCGACGGCATATCCGCAGAGCCGTCGGATATCATTGTCATGACCGACAGATCCATGCTGTGATCCGGCACAAAATCATCGGAAAGGGTGCCGTCGGTGCTCAGCCCGGTCTCCTGCGACTTGGGGAACAGAAAGTCCCGGAAGGAAAATATCGCCATGATTATCATAGCAAGAGTTATACAAAACGCTATTAAATATATATACCAGTTGCTTTTTCTGCGTACTGCCATAGATTCTGCCTTTCGCGACTGCTTTTTCAAAAAAAATGCCATCACCCGGAAAAGGTATTGAATTTTTCGGGAATTAGTAATATAATATACAAGGCGATATCAGAAAAAGAAGTCAATAGTTTTTCATCAATAAATGCCTTATAATATTATACCACACTTTTTCTGAAATTTCAACACATTGAGGAGCGAACATGAAGAATTTTTATCACAGAGCATGGGCGGAAATCAATCTCGACGTCCTGAAAAATAATATAGAGATCATCAGGGAATACTCCGGAAACCGCGATATTATCGCAATAGTAAAGGCAAACGCCTACGGTCACGGCGACGCGGAATGCGCGCTTGCAATGAACCACATCGGCGTAAAGCACTTCGCGGTATCCAATCTGTGGGAGGCTCAGAATCTTTCCTCGGCCGGGGTCGAGGGCGATATACTGCTTTTCGGTTACTGCGATATTCCGCTGATTTTCGAAAATCTTGACAAGAACTACATATTTACAGTCGGAAGCGTTCCCTACGCCAGGGAGCTTTCCGAGGCGGCTGTGAAGGCTGGTCTGAAGGTACCGGTGCATATCAAGTTCGACACCGGAATGTGCCGTGTAGGTATAACAACGGCGGAGGAAGCAGACCAGATACTTGCCCTTCCGGGGCTTGACTGCCGCGCGGGATACACGCACTTCTCCGTTGCGGACTCCCTCGAAAAGGAAGATGTGGAGTTCACCGAGAAGCAGTACAAAAAGCTCGCGGACATCTGCCATGCAAGAAAGCTTCCCATGCATTCCCAGAACAGCGGCGGCATACTGTTCCACAAGGATTTCGACGGCGACTTTATCCGCGCAGGCATAGTGATGTACGGACACCGCCCGAACACCGAATACCCGCTCCCGGACGGAATCAAGTCCGTATTCAGCATGAAGGCGGTAATCAGCCAGATAAAGACCATCAAGCCCGGTGACACGGTAAGCTACGGCAGGACGTTCAAGGCAGATCACGAGACCCGGCTCGCGCTTATCCCCTGCGGATATGCAGACGGCTTCAACCGCAGGCTCTCCGGTCAGTGGAATGTACTGATTCACGGCAAGCCAGCTCCGGTCTGCGGACGTATCTGCATGGATCAGACACTTGTGGACATCACGGATATCCCGGAAGCGCAGATAGGCGACGAGGTAACGGTCTACTCTGACGAAACTTTCGGCGGCTCCTCGGTCGACCATGCAGCCGACCTCATCGGAACGATAAGCTACGAACTGCTTTGCTGCATAGGAACGCGAGTTCCCCGAATCTTCATCGAAAACGGCAAGGAAAAGGACATTCTCAGATATATTTAAGCTATAAAAATCCCGGCAGCGTAATGCGGGAACGCCTGTGGGATATATTATCACGCAAAAGTCCGAAACGAACGGTCACTCGGTTGTTTCGGACTTCTTTTGTGCGTCTGACAAAATCTGCCCGGCACGGTTAAAGTAAACCTCTATGTTCTGTCGGCGTTTGACATCAGCTTTTTCAGTTTTTCTCTCTTTTCTTCTTTGTCATGACCGTTCGCTTTATTACCCGGTTGTACAAAATAAGGACAGCCATAACGTAACTGTCCTTGTGAATGGTGTTTACTCTGTTATTTTGAACTTTGATTTGGAGATGTATTATCGTTAATTATCCATTTCCCGGATTTTATATCTTGGGTCAGGTAAAAATACTGTTCAGTATAACCGTCGTCTAAAAATGTCTTGGCATGGTCGTACTCCGTATAATATTTAGCCCATACGACAATAAAGTGTTCCTCAAGATATTCGTCTGTCCAACCTCTTGCTTCTGCAAGTTCGCTGCCGGAATACATAGCTTTAACACGCGCCGTTTCATCTTCATCGACCTTTATTTTCTCAACGCGCAGGGCAATTGTATATTCCTTGTCAGCCTGACCTTCGATCGCGCTCCGAACAGTTTTTATTGGCTCGGCAGATGGTTTTTGCAGCCATGGGTCAAACAGCCCAATTTCATATGCAGCGAATCCGCAAAGACCTAATACGGCTATGATGGCAGCAACTAAAGCCGCAATTCTTTTAGAGCTTTTTTTCGCCAAACGGGTTCCGTTGTAGAAAAGCGCTTCGCCGACATACTTGTTGTCGATTTTGCTCATAGCTTCGGTAAACTTCTTTGAGTTCATATAAACACCTCCTTCTCGATCAAGTACTTTTTCATTTTCCGACGTATGCGCGTCAGCCGGACAGAGATATTTTTCTCTGTAAGGCCTACTAACTTGGCTATATCCTTGCAGCTGTCCGAAAACCAATACCGCCGCATGAAGATTACACGATTTTCGGCGGTCAGCGTATCCAGAAAACTTTCGATTACCCGCGCCAGCTCCCTTGCTTCAAATTCGGTTTCTACTGTATTCGGGGCTGCTAAGCAGGCTTCGATCTCCTCCATAGCGATTGCATACGTACTGTTTCGCCTGGCGGCTTCTTTCCTGTAATACATTTTCAGAGATATGTTCCGAACGATCTTGCAAAGGTAGGTCAGCAGCGGATCGGGCTTTTCCGGCGGGATCGCGTTCCACGCTCCCAGATAAGCGTCGTTTACACATTCTTCTGCGTCCTGCATGTTGTTCACGATATTGTATGACAGTTTGCGGCAGACTTTGCCATACTTATTGCCAAGCTCCTGTATTGCTTGTTCTGACCGTTCGAAAAACAATTCCACGATTTTTTCATCTTCTATCATTTTATCGCCTCCTTTACGGCTTCACCTATATACTACGGTTTTAGCGGCAAATACTACATCAGATGCAAAATTTCGCAATAAAATTATATCACATTTTTATAAACATGACGTGACAAATCGGAACAATGTGCTTTTGCACTTTGCTTGCAGCTTGAAAAAAACCTTATGTCATTGTTTCATAATTTATATAGAAAAAGGACGCCTTCCAGTGAAAAGCGTCCTTTTTATTGGTCAAAGTACGGCGCGTTGGTTATACGTCACTACAAATACTTTTATAATGCGGATTTGCAGCTATATCACTTTGATGTTTCCCATAAACTGCCGGGATTTATTTCCTGCTGGTATCGTCGGACTGCTCCTTAATTTCAGTCTGCTTTTTCAGCCTGAGGGATAATCGCGGCTGCTCAGGCTGCGGCTCGGGCTGCTCGTGATACTCGGGAGCCTCAAACCAGAAGGTACTCCCCTTCCCTACCTCGCTGTCTGCGCCGTACTTGAATCCGTGCTGCTCCAGCACGTTCTTTACGATGGAAAGTCCGATACCGCTTCCCATTTTGGCGCGCTTGTGCGTCTTGTTCCGCTCGCTGACCTTGTAATATCTGTCCCAGATGTATGGCAGGTACTCCGGCGCGATTCCGTCGCCGTGGTCGGTCACTTCAAACCTTATCAGCCCGCCTTCCTTACGGAACAGCCGCACGATGACCGTGTTGTCGTCCCCGGTGTAGGTCACGGCGTTGTTTATCAGGTTGTAGACCACCTGCTCAAGCTTTGTTATATCCGCGTTGATAACGATATTATCCTCCGCTTCCAGCTTGATTATTATGCCGTCGTTCTCTTTCAGAATGTCAAATCTTGAGATAACTCCGGACAGCCGTTCCGACAGGTCGAACACCGTCATGTTCATCTCGGTAACGCCTGCCTGAAGCTTCGACAGGTCGAGGATATCATTAACCAGCGAGGACAGGCGGTCGGTCTCGTCGATTATGACTTTAAGGTGTCGTGCGCGTTTTTCCGGGTTGTCGCCGGAAAGGTCGCGTATCATCTCGGCATACGCCTTTATCATCGTCAGCGGCGTGCGCAGGTCATGGGAGATGTTCGCCATGAGTTCCCGGCGGAGGTCGTCTGATTTTGCGATCTCCTTTGAAGCCTCCTGAAGCGTGGAAGCAAGCTGTTGGATCTCGTTGAAGTCGTGATCGTCAATCACTGCGTCGAACTTTCCCTGCGGAAGATCCTTCGCATGTTTGTTGATGTTGATTATCGGGTTGGTTATCTTGTTCGCAAAGAACAGCGACACGAACAGCGTCAACATCATCATAATCAGCGATACGAATAGGAACTGCCGCTGGAATATAGCCACTGTTGTACCGATAGGCTGAAGATAGCTGCAAATGAATATATACGCCTGCGGGTCGTCTTTGGTGCCGATGTAGGTGCACATCATCAGCACGGTGTTATTTTCGCGCTCGTCCCTTATCTGGTCGTAGTATACGCCGGTGTCCGAATCAAGCGCCGCCTGCTGGTACTGCGTTTTCGACAGCCGCGACAGCGACTGGCTTCCGCCGAGATAGTCAACGTAACCGATGCGGTATGGCGTTGAGACCTCGATGTACATTTTATTCTTGCGTGCAATATTGGTCACTACAGTGCCGAAATTGTCGGAATCTCCGAGGCTCCAGCTAGTTTTGATGTACGCCATAGACTCGGCAATCTCATAAGTTTTCATCCACTCGTAGAACGACGGAAACAGCACTATCAGGAACACATAGGTGAACGCCAGCATTGCAATGACTATAGCTTCGAAGCGCGCCCAGACATTAAATTTAATGCTCCTGCGGAATTTCATCAGTCAGCCTCGAACTTGTAGCCCATTCCCCTGAGCGTTACAATATAGTTGCGATACGGACCGAGGTTGTTTCTGAGCATTTTGATGTGGGTGTCAATGGTGCGGTCGTCTCCGAAGAAATCGTAGCCCCAGACTTCCTCGAGGAGCTTGTTTCTTGTGAGCGCGATGTTCTTATTGCGCACGAGATAGAACAGAAGGTCGTACTCCTTCGGGGTGAGGTTCGCCTTCACTCCGTCGATGTACACGTCGCGGGAGGTAAAGTTGATCTCCAGCCCACCGAACTTCACGGTTTCGGGCGCCGGAGCCGCTGGCGCCTGCTTAGCCCCCTGGTTGCGCTTTACTATCGCGTTAACGCGCGCCATGACCTCCTTCGGAGAGAACGGCTTTACAACATAGTCGTCAATGCCTATCTCAAATCCGAACAGCTTGTCGTACTCCTCGCCGCGGGCGGACAGCATAAGTACCGGGATCTGCTTGATCTTGCGGATCTCCTTGCATGCGGAATAGCCGTCAAGGCGCGGCATCATTACGTCCATTATGATGATGTCGTAATCGTTGTTCTTCACCATCTCGATAGCCTGCATGCCATCGCACGCCTCGGATACCTGATGACCCTCAAACTCGGCGTACTCCTTGATCACCTCGCGGATATTCTCCTCATCGTCAACAACAAGAATTCTGTACATAGATCCATCTCCTGTCAAGTATTGATTCTAACCGTTTCTTTTCACAATAGATTTTTCTGCTAAAAGCAGGCGCCATTTTCAGACGCCGCCTTATAAACTAGTTTGATTATACACAGAAAATATGACAGCGCTGTGAAAATACACTGAATATCAGCTGTGAATTTACTCCGCGCTTTCGGCGCTCTCGCCGAAGAACTGCACGACCTCGCGCATCATTATCTCTGTGAAATCCGGGATACCAGTATCGTACTGAGCAGCGGACGGTTTCCTCAGCGGAAGCTCCGCGCCTGAGCCATAATGCGCCGCCGGAAGCGATATCGTCACCGTCACTCTGCCGTTTTCCTCCGTCATGTCGAACCACCCGCCGCTGACCTGCACAAACCGCTTGATTATCGGAATTCCGTAGCCCATCCGCTGGTAGCTGAAATTTACGTCAACGCTGCCGCTGAAATCCTTGCTGCTGAACATGGAACTTTCATTTACGACGCGTATCTCTACGAACTTCCTGCCGCGGGACTCACGGTAACACACGGTAAGTATCGGCTCGGTCTCCTTCGGGGAATACAGCAGCGCGTTCTGAACTGCGTTCACCAGCGCGACAACGGCGCGGCGGCTATCGGCGTAAATGTACAGACTGCCCGGGTCTATCAGCGCTTCTATGCGCCTTCCGCACTTGGCGAGCGCAGCGTTGCAGCGTTTCGCGAGATTCTCGCAAAGCTCGCCTGCGTCTACGACCGTTTCGCGCTGGGTGCGGTACAGCATTTCAGCGTAGTTGAAAGCATTCTCGCACACCGACGACAGATTAGACATCGCCGTTTCTATTCCGAGCACCTCGGTCAGGCGCGTGTAATCCTTCGCCTTTACCATGCCGTAGCGCAGATTCGCGGCGTGCTTCCAGATTGCTGCGGAGTTCATCTCCACCGCGTTATAAAGCGGCAGTATGTCAGAAGGTCCCTCGGTGCGCTCCATCATTCCGCGCACCGACCCGGAATCCAGGATCTCGCCGATATACGCTATCGTTTCACCTATTCCGTTCTTTATCGGGTGGAGCCTCAGGCAGTAGAAATGCTCGTTTTTGTACAGCGTGGTATCCATCACTACGCCGAGAGGTTCCGGCACCGTTTCGCGGACGCTTTTCAGCACGCACTCGCCAGACTCAAGCAGAGAGCCTTCGCAGCTCACCACGCAGAACCTGTTGTCAAGGCACACGACGCTGCTTCCGCTGAACAGGCAGAGATACGGCTTGAAGATCTCCTCTTTTGAAGTTACCTGCATACCGCCTCCGTCACTGCATGAGATCTTCCATCTCGTCGATGAGCTCGCCGAACAGCTTGAGCGCTTCCGTCACCGGTTTCTTGGAGGTCATATCCACTCCCGCGCCGCGCAGCAGCGATATAGGATCCTTCGAGCAGCCGCCGCTCAGGAATCCGATGTAATCCTTGACAGCGGACTCGCCCTCCTTGAGTATGCGCTGGCTGAGCGCGATCGCAGCAGAGAATCCTGTGGCGTACTGGTAAACGTAGTAATTGTAATAGAAGTGCGGGATCCTTGCCCACTCCATGTCAAGCTCATGGTCGATAACGATATCCTCGCCGTAATACAGCAGGTTCAGCTTTCTGTACATGTCGCAGAGCGCTTCCGCGGTAAGGCTCTCGCCGTTTTCGACCTTCTCGTTTATCATCAGTTCGAATTCCGCGAACATAGTCTGACGGTAAAGCGTTGTACGGAACTGCTCGAGGAAATAATTGATGAGGTACGCGCGGCGCTTCTTATCCGTGGTGGTCTTGAGAAGGTGCTGCATGAGCAGGCTCTCGTTGCAGGTAGAAGCAACCTCGGCTACGAAAATCACGTAATCCGCGTAAACAACGGGCTGATTTTTATTTGAAAGGTAGGAATGAATAGCGTGACCCATCTCGTGCGCCAGAGTGAACTCGCTGTCAAGAGTGTCCTTGTGGTTCAGCAGGACGTACGGGTGTACCCTCGCGCCTGCGGAATACGCTCCGCTGCGCTTGCCCTCGTTTTCGTAGATGTCTATCCAGCGGTTTTCGATTCCCTCGCGGAATATCGCGCGGTAATCCTCGCCCATCGGCGCCAGGGAGTCGTAGACCTCCTGCTTTGCCTGGTCGAACGGAATCTTGACCTCAATGTCGCTTACGATAGGCGCATAGAGGTCGTAGGCGTGCAGCTCGTCAACGCCGAGCAGCTTCTTGCGCAGCTTCACGTACTTATACATATAATCCATGTTTTCGTGAACCGCCTCGATGAGCTGCTTGTATACCTCGACCGGTACCTCGTTGCCGCTGAGCGCTGCCTCAAGGGTGCTTTCGTATCTTCTCGCCCTTGCGTTGAACGTCAGGCACTTGACCTGGGAAGCAAGCACCGCTGCGGAGGTATTCTTGAAGTTCTCGTAAACGCCGTAGAGACTCTCGAATGCGGATTTTCTCAGCGCGCGGTCGTTGGAATGCATGAGCGGGATATAGCTGCCGTGAGTTACCTGGTGCTTGTTTCCGTCCTTATCGACTGCGTCCGGGAACTTCATATCGGCGTCGTCCAGCATTGAGAATATCGTGTCTGGGGAATTCGTCATGTCGCCTGCCAGAGCCATTATGCGCTCCTCTGCTTCGGAGAGGATATGCGCCTTTCTGCGGCGTACTCTGTCGATGCACAGGCGGTAAAGCTCCATGCCGGGCTGCTCCTTATAGAAGCGCTCCATGGTTTCGTCATTGATGGAGAGTATCTCGGGAGTTACGAACGCGGACGCTCCGGAAATGTCTACGAACAGCATCTCAAGACGGCTTACCATGTCCTGGTACTTCGCTTCGCGGGTGTCCTCGTCGTTTTTGCGCTGAGCGTAGTTTATCATATTCTCCAGAATGACGGTCATATCGTCGTCGTATTTCAGGTATTCCAGCAGCTTTGCAGAATCTGTGGAGAGAAGCCCCTTATAGGAAGCAATCTTCGCCGGGAATTCCTTCGCCTTGCTGAGATCCTGCTCCCATGCGGCGTCGGTGGCGTAAAGATCCTCGATCGACCACTTGTGCTCTGCTGGTATCTCGTTTCTCTGTGGGATCCTTTCTGACATATCAAATTCTCCTTTATTTCATTCGTTTGGATATCTTGGGTTTCAGTACCTTTTCATAGAACGGGTAGTACAGCCCGAGGAAAATGTCGTATAGCACGAACGCGACTGCGCCCAGCCCGAGCAGCACCCACTGACCGTACTGTCCGAACTCGCCCATGTCCTCAAGGAGCTGCGACATTCCGAAAATGTTTATCAGCACAAAATAGCATGCGATCGCCGCTGCGGCATACAGAGCCAGCTTGCTGACCCAGCGCAGCACGGGATATTTCAGCTTCATGAGATACTGTCTCACGATAGGATAGTAGCCGAGCAGGAAAATATACATCATGCTCGCCTCGTAATTTGCGGTGAACAGCATGGTAAGTATCCCGACTGCGGCGTAGCTTACCAGCCCGTACCGCACGCCGAGGCGTTCCCTCACAACCCATATCAGGACCCCGGCAACCGCCGGGCTGACATACTCGAAACCGGGTATCATTCCCAGGCAGAACATCAGCGCGAGCGACAGTCCGCACATTATTCCGCACAGGGATACGACGTAGGCAATGCCCGGTCTTTGTTTCTCAGCCATTCAGCGCCTTCTCCTGACCGTAGTACTTCATGCTTTCTTCCTTGCGCTCCCTGCCGACCTTCAGCAGCTCCTTCAGCGTGGGCTTGTCGTCGTTCACCATTGCGTCGCGGTACTCCGACAGCTTCTCGATTATCGTGTTGATCTCAAAAAGCAGGGCGTCCTTGTTGCACAGGAACAGGCTCGACCACATTTCTTCGTTCAGCTTTGCAACTCTCGTCAGGTCAAGGAAGCTGCCTGCGGAGAATCCGTCCGCGCGGAGCAGCGAGGGGCTCTTGACGTAGGCGTTGGAAACAACGTGAGCAAGCTGCGAAGTGAACGCGATATTGATATCGTGCTGCTCGGGCGTTGCGATAACCACCTGACCGAATCCCATGCAGCTTCCCAGCGTGGATACGAGGTCTATGGCTATCTGCGGAGTGCTCTCGGTCGGGGTCAGAATATAGCTTGCCTTTACGAACATATCCGCCTTGGAATAATCGAAGCCGGAGTTTTCAGTACCCGCCATCGGGTGGGTTCCGAGGAAGTACACGCCCTTCTCGTCCAGTATCGGGGTGCAGCCGTTTACTACGTACCCCTTTACGCCGCCGACATCTATTACTATCGAACCTTTTTTGAAACGGTCGGCGTTTTTCTTCACGAACTCCACTGTCGGAACCGGATAGAGCGCAACTACGGTAAGATTAGCCTCGCCTAATCTGGACTCGTCGATCTCCTCGTCGATCGCGCCCTGCTCGAGAGCCTTTCTTACGGTTTCCTTGTCGGTATCCATTCCCATTATATGATGGAAAGTATTAGCCTTCAGAGCCTTACAAACAGAGCCTCCGATAAGGCCAAGTCCTACAACTGCTATATTCATTCTGGAATCGTCCTTTCGCGGTTTCCCGCTTATATATTTTTACAGATTATATTTTACCACAAATCATGGAAAATTTCAACCACTTTGCACAAAAAAGCCGCAGCTCTTGTCAAAGCTGCGGTTTTGTCTGTTCTAAATCTATCGTGTTCTGGCTTTCCTCAACGGGGACTTCCTCCGGCTCGTCGTCTTTCGGACGCAGAGGGTCGATAACGTCAAGAAACAGATTCTGTATCACGCGGTTAAAGTCAATGCTGATATCCAGTACCTTGCTCTCCTCGGCGAATCCGCCTGCCATGGAGCTGTGACCGCCGCCGCTCCCGACTGTTTTCAGTGCTTGCTCCGCGATTTTCCCTGCGTTCAGCTCGTCAAGCTCGGAGCGGACGGAGAATTTGAAGCCCTTCGCCTTGCGGGAATACACGACTGCGAACGTTACAACGTCGAGATTCAGAATAAAATCGGATATAGTAGCTACGAATGCGTCCGCGCACTGGAAATTCAGGAACGCGAATGCCACGCCGTTCAGAATGTCGATGTTCTTCATCGAATCAACGAACGCTTCCAGCTCGTCGTACTGTATAACTCCCGACTGGAACTTGCGTATCAGCGAATTGTCAGCCCTCGGGAACAGATACTTGTATACATCAATGTCAAGCTCTGTAACGCCGCGGGTGAAATCCGCCGTATCCATTTTCAGACCGTACAGCAGCGCGGTCGCGACGTCCTTCGGCATATCCATCTTGTAGGACATGTAGTAGTCCGCGATAAGCGTCGCACAGCTTCCGACTATGCGGATATCCTTGTATTTATAATCAGCCGGGCAGAAAGTCGGGTGATGGTCGATACAGGCAACTTCGTTGCCCACGAGATCGAGTATATTCGCGTTTCCCTTCTGAGAATCCACCGTGATTATATAATCGTCGCTGGTCATATCCTCAAGTTCGGTATCCTCGGTCATTTTGATCCCGAATTCAGAAACCATATTCGCAGTCGCGGTACGCTCGACATTTCCGTGATGGCATATCGTCGTAGGTATCTTGAAACGCTCCAGAAGAACTTGCAGGCCAAATGCGCTGGCTATCGCGTCAGGGTCTGGAAAGTTATGCGTTTGTATAAACACCCTGTGTCCTTTGAGCAGGGTTATCAACTCACTTAATTTCGGAGACATGCAGGCACTCCTTATAGCAGTTAATTCCGGAGGAGCCTACGAACAACTCCACACCAGTTATCACTATTTTATCACATTTTCCTCAAAAAATCAATAGATTTTTATGAATTAGCCGCAGGTTTTAAGCTAATTTTTAGCATAACATACGTTACGCAAAGCCGCATTTTAGCTAACTTCACAAAACGGGCAGCCTATAATTGTATATATCTACAAACGGAAAACCGCCGCTTCTTTCCGGCGGCGGTCACGTTATAATTTATACTTGCCGCATGAGATACGCTCCGCGAGTTTTTCGCGCTGTGTGGCAGGGTGTTCTGCTCCGGCGGACTTCATGAACCACATAGTCTGCCGGAGTGCAGCCGCAGTCGGAGGCACAAGAAGCAGCGCCGCAGTGTCGCGCTCCCCGAAAAGCGACAGAGCCAGGGAAGCCGCGCAGAGTATACCTGCTGCAACCGACAGCACGATGTTCAGCGAGCGTTCCGAGCGCTGCGGATCCTGCTCCGGCTTTTGTCGGCTCCGGCGGGAAGGAGAAAACAGTTCGATAAGAGCCGCAATCAGCACCAGCACGCCTGCGCCGCCTATGCCACGTATCGCGCTTGGAAGGTCGAACGTGATGTCGCCGGAGCTTATGAAGTACACCGCGCAGCACATCGACAGCACGACTGCGGATACGCTCCAGCAGACCAGTCCCCTGGTCGCGCCGCGAAGCGGTCTGATCAGCGCCAGAACAAGCTCCGCCGCCATTCCGGCAGCAAGGAATATCGGAATATTCAACCGGTCACACCGCCTTTCCCGCAGTCTTTTCGCTGACCCACATCAGGAACTTCGTCCGCAGCAGGACGCAATCGGAATCAGCATTGCCGCCAAGCGTCCCGACCTCCTCGGCGGTCAGCAGCTTCGCGTAGCCGCACTGGCACAGGAACGCAGTCAGCAGCTCGTGATCCTTTACGTCCTCGCGGCGCGCCAGCAGAGTGCACCCCTGCTCCGCCGCGAAGTCCGCCGCCGTGAACCTGCTGACGTACTCCGCCAGGCGCTCGGAAAGCTGCTTTTCGTCCGATTCCCGGAGTTCGGTTCCTTCCGCGAACGCCCCCAGACGGAGCGCTCCGGCTATGTTCTGCTCAAAGAAAAACTCGTCGGAAGCCGCAGCCTGAGCCGTATTACGCGCAGCAAGAATGCTTTTCTTCTGTACGTAGCTCACCGCCGCCGCCAGCGACAGGTAATCGGTCAGCAGCGCAAGCGCCATCGAAACTGCCGCATCGGTTCTGAAATCCACGAACACAGCCCTCAGCGGAAGCGTGTACACGTTCTCCACCGGGAAGCTGTCAGCGCTGACATCGCCCCCTGCGGCGTTGATGGTATCGCACGCGGAGGATATCTTCCCGAGCATCTGCTCCCGGACAGCCGCCGGAGCTTTCCCCGCCGAAAGTTCGGAATACTCCGGCAGACCGAGGGTCACGCCGGGGATATCCGCCGTGTACTCCAGACGATTCCCGGACAGCTTTTCGTACAGCGAAAACACGCGTTCCGCCGTATTTCTGCCGCCGGCGAGCATTTCAGCACGGATCTGCTCGGCGGCGGAATAGAATCCGCTTCCGGAAGCGCCGAACACGCCCTCAATCAGCGACATTTCGGCGGTCAGCTCCGCAGACCGCTCCGCAGCGTCGGCGTCGCTCGTGAAGCCGTACCGGCTCAGGAGCGCCTGCGCTTCGGTGCCGGCCGCGGCCGCCGTTCCCTGGGAAATTCCTGCGATGTACGCCTGATACGCCGCGGCGTAGTCCTCATAGGTCGCGTAGTTCCACCGTGACGGCGGGGTCATTCCGGCGGTCACACCAGTGCCGCTGATCTCCGCAAGCTGCTCCGTCAGCTTATCCATTGCCGCTTTCTGCGAGGTCAGCTCGGAATATCGGCTGATAACGGCGTTTACTGCGGCGTCGATGTCTCCGGTGCTTCTCGCTTTTCGCGCGGAGTCAAGTTCCTCCGCCGCCGCAGTCAGCTCTGCGGAATAAGCGTTGTATGTCTGCTGAAGGTAAACCGTCGGCGGATTAACGGCGCTGTATATCCCCACGAACGAGAAGTAGTTCGAACACAGCAGTGCAAGCGCCAGCGCGATTATTTTTCCAGCGCCGGGCTTCCTCCGTATCGAGTTCGAGGTGAAATACACCACCGACTGCACCGCGACCGCAAAAAGCAGCGGAGCAAGCGGAAACGCGGAGGAAAAGTACGCCTCCGCGCCTTGCCACGTCGTGACGAAAGAGATGATCTGCAAAAGCAGCGAGATCAGCGCGGCGGCTATCATCAGCGCCTTTTCGCTGAAAATCGCAAGCCCGCGCCGCTCGGACAGCAGAGATTTATGCATCTGCCGTCACCGCCGTCTTTTCTTCAGTTATTTCAGCCGGAGCCGCCAGCGGGAAGGTCATGCGCACCTTGAACATATCGCCGTCAATGTCAATATCGAACGCACCGCCGCAGGCTATCGTAAAGCCCTGAGCGATGGACAGTCCAAGCCCGCTTCCCTCGGTGGAGCGCGCCTTGTCGCCTCTTGAGAACCGTTCCAGGATCTCCTCCTTGGTGAAATCCATCTCGTAGGCGGCTATGTTCTTTATAGTTATTTCGGCTGTGCCGCCGTCCTTTTTCAGGGTGTAATATATGCGCGTTCCCTTGAGGGAGTATTTCAGCGCGTTGTCCATCAGGTTCTGGATCACGCGGTAGAGCCGCTTTCCGTCGCTTATGACCTCCACGGGAGGCTCGCAGATGTCGGTTTTGACTACCAGACCTGCCGCGCTGATTTTGTCCTCCATCTCGGCGAGGGTCTGGTTGGAGAGGCGGGTCAGGTCAAGGCGCTCATGCTCTACCGTTATTTCGCCGCTGGTGGTCTTGGCAAGCTCGAATACGTCCGACACGATGTGCTTCAGCCGCTCAGACTTCTTTTGCAGTATCCCGACGTACTCCCTTGCCTGCGGTTCGAGATTTTCCCTTGACAGCAGGTCGATGTAGCTGATTATTGAGGTCAGCGGAGTTTTAAGGTCGTGGGAGACATTTGTGATAAGCTCTATTTTGGTGCGCTCCGCCTTTACGCTTTCCTCGATTCCGCGGCGGTAGCCATCTGCGACTTTGCTCAGAACCTCGCAGCTTGCGGTGTACGGTGAATTCTTGCTGAGCTGCGGGTCGTAGGAATAGTTTCCCTGGCTTATCTCGCGTATCTGCTGCTCAAGTTTGGCTTCGTCGCGGGTAACAAGGTATCGTCCGTAGAGGAAAAGTCCAAGCGCGATAAACCAAACAACGCACCAGAACAGCATAAGTCCCAAAACATTGTTGGACGCAGCAGCAAGGAACAGCGCCAGAACAACGAGAGTTATCCCGATGAACGTCACATCAAGAAGGACGAATTTCTTCGCTGCACGGTCGGTTTTGTAAAGCTCCCCGGTGCAGAACTCGCGGACGGTCCTGCATACGGTCAGTAACGCTCTGCAGATCAGGAATCCCTTTTCAACGCTCTTGTTCTTCGCCCTTATGCAAACGCTTACTGCAATGTAGGTCAGTATTGCGCCGAAAGCCATTACGCCAAGCCCGTACATGACGAGCGCCATAACGCTTTCTACAGTTCCCGGAAAACCTACTTCGAGAATGCCGCTCGTGTAATACGACCTGAAAATTACATCCCTCGCAACTGTATCAGCGGATCTGATCGCAACATAGGTGTACCAGCAAAGCAGTAATACCGACGGTTCAAACCACAGCTTGAAAAACTTCGGGAACGTCACAGTGCCATCAGCCTTTTCGCCGGAAGTCCTGCACAGCATGATAAGAGCTGCCAGTCCTGCAAGCATCAGAACTCCATCGGAAATGATTATCACAAGCATGTTGTGGCGCGTTATGTCCCAGTTGGTTTTCAGAAAGTCAAACCGGCGCTGAGGTATTCCAAAAGAAACCTTTATGTTGTCGGGAACGTCATATGTCGCCCCGTACAGGGAGTCCGGGATGGGCGAATCCTCCGAAGCCAGGAATCCGCTGTCGTCAATGTAATATGTATAGTACGGCTGAATGCTGGACTCTACAGTCACGCTTCGGTTTGTGACCTTATAGTAATACTTCACATAGTCCGGCTGACCGTCTCTTAAAAAAGTTATGCACTCCTCTGCGGCCGAATCCGCAATTGAGCTTAACTCTCCTGCGTAGGTCTCAGAATCGGTAAATCTGCTGTGCGAAAGCACATCGCCGTACAGGCCGTCCCTGAAATAATTGCTCTCCGGAATGTATCCTGTTATTGCGCCGACAGCCGCCGCGCAGCCCAGCACTATCAGCAGCAGGATCGCCTTAAAGCCCCCGCTGCGGCTGAATTTTCTCCATTTTGTATCCAATTCCCCACACCACCTTTAAATATCTCGGCTCGTTCGGATTTATCTCGATCTTCTCGCGTATCCTGCGGATATGCACCATGATCGTATTTTCTACCGAATACGCCGTCTCGTTCCATACTCTCTCGTAAATCTCCTCTGCGGAAAACACCCTTCCCGGGTTTGACATCAGCAGCTCAACTATGCGGTACTCCTTCGGCGTGAGCTTCACCGGCTCGCCGTCGACGTCGAGCTGACGCTGATCGCGGTGCAGCAGCAGACCTCCAAGCGCAACATCGCTGCCGCCGGAACGGTTCGCGTAGTCGCCCAGGGTCATATAGCGCCTTAGCTGCGACTTCACCCTCGCGATAAGCTCCGCAGGCGAAAACGGCTTTGTGACGTAATCGTCGGCGCCAACCGACAAGCCAAGTATCTTGTCGCTTTCCTCGGTCTTTGCAGACAGCATTATCACCGGAATGTTGCGCTCGGTGCGTATCTTTATCGTCGCTGAGATACCGTCCATTTCCGGCATCATAATGTCGATAATAATAAGGTGTATCTCGTTTTCAGTTAGCCGCTCCACAGCTTCCCTGCCGTTGTATGCGGGTATCGCTTCGATCCCCTCGCGCTCCAGCAGCCGGACTATAGCCGCTACTATCTCACGGTCGTCGTCGACCACAAGTACGCGCTGCTTGTCTGACCTTTCCAACAGACCGCCTCCTTTTCCTTTGATGATTTGATTATAACATGAATTTCTTACAAAAGAATCGACATAAATCTTACAAAATTCTTAAAAAGCATATTCTGCTCGCTTCCGGCAACAATATTCGCAGAGTTCGAAAAATCGCAGCAAGGAGAGAATAAAATGGAACGAATCGCCTTTTTCGACGCCAAACCCTACGACCGGATATACTTTGACAAGCTGAACAGGGATTTTGAGCTTGTCTATTTTGAAAGCCGGCTCCGCCCGGAATCCGTGAAGCTCGCCGAGGGCTGCCGCGCAGTCTGCGCGTTCGTCAACGACGACATCGGAGCCGCAACTGTGCGCTCCCTCGCGGACATCGGTGTGGAGATGGTCGCGATGAGGTGCGCAGGCTACAACAATGTCGCGCTGAAGGAAGCCGCCGGGAAGCTCCGGGTCGTGAGGGTCCCCGCATATTCGCCCTATGCGGTCGCGGAGCACGCGATGGGAATGATACTCATGCTCAACCGGAAACTCCACAAAGCGTACATTCGCACACGCGACTTCAATTTCAGCCTTAACGGGCTTATCGGGTTCGACCTCCACGGAAAAACCGCCGGAGTTATCGGAACCGGCAAGATCGGACGTACCTTTATAGATATCTGCCGCGGGTTCGGCATGGAAGTCATCGCAAACGACCCGTTCCCGGCTGAAGGCAGCGGTATCGACTACGTTTCCCGGGAGGAGCTGTTCCGGCGCTCCGACATCATCTCGCTGCACTGCCCGCTGACCGAGGACACGCGCTACATCATAAACGAGCATGCGCTTTCCCTGATGAAGCCGGATACCCTCATCGTCAACACCTCCCGAGGGAAGCTCATCGACAGCGAAGCGCTGCTGAACGCGCTCAACGAAAAGCGGATAGGCGGCGCGGCTCTCGACGTCTACGAGGAGGAGACCGGGCTGTTTTTCGAGGACAACTCCGACCGGATAGTCACCGACGAAACGCTGTCGCTGCTTGTATCGCGGCCGAACGTGCTGATAACCTCGCACCAGGCGTTCCTGACGCGGGAAGCGCTCCGGAGCATTGCAGAAACGACCCTCCAGAGTCTCGGCGACTTTTTCGCCGGGCGGGAGCTGAAATATGAAATAAGGTGGGATAAAAATGAATAGCTTTTATTCAATAGTGCTTGCCGCGGCGGTGGCAGCGGCTCCGCCGCTGTCGGAATACTCGCGGTACGAAAGCCTCGACAACACCAAGGTCGCGTACGGAATGGGCGTCGAGACCGACAGCAATAACCGGCCGCTCGGTGCAATAAGGGCGCAGAAGCAGTATGGCGGCATGGGCGGTCAGTTCATCGGCGGAAGCGAGGAAAAGCGGCTGTGGCTCACGTTCGACGAGGGCTACGAGAACGGCTGCACCGCTGATATTCTCGATACGCTGAAAGAGAAGAACGTCCGCGCGGTGTTCTTCGTGACCTATGACTACTGCAAGCGAAACCCGGAACTTGTCCGGCGCATGATTGCCGAGGGGCACACAGTCGGAAATCACACCTGGAGCCACCCTTCCCTCCCGGACTGCTCGCCGGACGAGCTGTATTCCGAGCTGTCGCTGCTACACGACTACGTTAAAAAGGAGTTTGGCTACGAAATGTACGTCATGCGGCCTCCTATGGGAGAATTCTCCGAGCGGGTGCTCGCCTGCGCAAAGGATCTCGGCTACACCACCGTGCTATGGAGCTTCGCCTACCCCGACTGGGACGTAAACAACCAGCCCGACATGGATGCGGCATTCAAGAAAATCACCGGTAAAACGCATAACGGCGCGGTTTATCTGCTCCACGCCGTTTCCGAAACTAATTCAGCTATTCTCGGTGATGTGTTGGATTTCTGGAAGGACAGCGGTTACTCAGTCTCGCCGATGTAGGTGAATATCTCCGCAAGCCTGCCGGAGGGACGCTCGAAGCGCTGCGCAGGAACGAAAACCACCTTTGCACCGTCGGAAACAAAGCCTCCGAAAAGCTCGCTGCCGGCGATATCAGATTCAGTCAGGCTGTCTGCCGCAACGATATACTCGGGAGTGCCGGTGATGTCATCGGCGCTCTCGCTGTATCCGGAAGCCGCACAGAGGTTGCTCCCGCAAAGGGACAGCACCGCGCTTTCAAAGGTATCTGCGCCCGCCGCTGTAAGCTTTGGCGTTACATATATGAATGTACCCATCTCAACGCTGCTGGCGGCGCTTTCAAGGTCGCTTACCGCCTTGCCGGAAGCGGCTTTACCCGCCTCCTCGCCGCTGAACACCGCCGCTATCGTGCCGTAAAGCCCGCCGTAGTCCTCGATGGATTTAGGCGCAGGAAGCTCCACGATAGTGATCCCTGCGGTCTGGAGGGCGTAGACCTCGCGCTCCGCCAGCGGAGAGGTCGTGAACAGCACCTCCGGATGAAGCTCGGTCAGTTTATCAATATCGGGATTTTCGCTGCTGCCTGCGGTCTGTGAGGTCAGACCTTCCGGGAAGTCGCAGTAGCGGCAGACTGCGGTCAGCCGGTCGGAATATCCCAGCTCCGCGAGTATCTCGGTCGCAGCCGGGGAAAGACTCGCCGCGCTTTCCGGGGCGTGGTCTATCATCGTTCCATCGGCGAGTTTCACCGGGAATACCGCGTTTTCAGCCTCGGAAGTCACCCCGGTAATGATTATCTCCGATGGCGCGGGGGAATTGTCGCCGCTGCACCCGGCGAGCATCGAGGCCACAAGCAGTGCAGGAATTATCCGTGCAAACTTCTTCATTTCAGTAATCCAATCCGAGCTCAATGCGCGCGTTGAGCCAGTCCACGAACTGCCGTGCGATACGCGGTGAACGTCCGCCGCGCTTGAGTGCAAAGCGCTCCGCAGCCTGGGTAAGCTCGCTGTCGTCGATCTCTATATCCATATCCTCTGCAAGCTGTCTTACGATGTCGAAATAAATCTCGCGGTTCGGCTGTGTGAACGTGATGAACAGTCCGAAACGATCCGCAAGGGACATACTCTCGTCAACCGCGTCGCTCTTGTTTACATCGGTCGCGGAGCGGTCTGCGTAGGTCTCCTTGATGAGCTTGCGGCGGTTGGTGGTGGCGTAGATAAGTATGTTGTCGGGGCGTGCGGAAAGGCTTCCGTCAAGCGTCGCCTTGAGTATTCCGAACCGCTCGTCGTCCTGTGTGAATGTCAGGTCGTCGATGGTGACTATGAAGTGCATCGGGATATCCTTCAGCATTGCGTAAAGGTCGCCGAGACCTGCGATCTCCGCCTTCGGAAGCTCTATCATGCGGAGCTGGTCGTACTCGTTGAGGATAGCCTTGATCGTAGAGGACTTTCCGCAGCCGCGGTCGCCGTAAAGCAGCGCGTTCTGCGCGGGCAGCCCGTTCAGAAACGCTATGGTGTTCTCTACGACCTGATTGCGCTGAAGCTCGTAATTCTTGAGGTCGGTCAGCCTGATGGGGTCGATGTGCTCGACGGGTATCAGCTTTCCGCCGCGGAACGTGAACGCCTTGTACTTTGCAAAGTCGCCGGTGCCGTTCTTCTGCGCGAACTTTATCAGGCGGTCGGCAGTGAGTGTGAACTTGCCGCTCTCATACTCAGGAAGCGCCGCGTAATCGGCGGTCGCGCCTGCGATATCCGCAAGCGCCTTCTTTACCGCTGATGCCGTGTACTCCTTCACGATCTTCTTGATAAGCGCGATATCGTAGGCAAGCGCCCTTTTGCGCGCCTCGGTCGGCTCCTTGACTATAGCAGCAAACAGCGGGGACTTGGAATACATGACCGCGTCGGTAAGGTACTCTCCCAGGGTCTTGCCGGTCATCAGAAGTTCGGAACTGATGTTCGCAAATCCCATCAGGCGCTGTTCCTCGGTCTTGTCGGGATAGAGCCAGTTTATTCCGCGTGCGAAAAGCACGTTTTCATTGAAAAGTTCCTGGAACACCATCAGTGGTGGTATCTTTTCTTCACAGATCTTCATTTTCATGTTCTCCTTGTTGCTCTTTTATTTTTTCTATAAGCCGCTCGAGTTCGTCAAGCGTTGTAAGCTCACTGCACATGTCGCGGAACTTCGCCGCGCCCTTCATGCCTTTAAGATACCAGGAAGCCGGTCGGCGTGCTTCCTTCATTCCGACGCGCTCGCCCTTATCCTCGACTATCAGCCGGATATGCCGGCGCATTATGTCGAGTTTTTCCCCGGCGGTGGGTTCAGGGGAATAGCTCCCGGTTTCGAGGTACTCGCGTATCTGCCGGAACAGCCAGGGTCTGCCGTAGCTTCCCCTGCCGACCATCACAAGGTCGCAGCCGGTGTATTCGTACATTTCCCTGCAAAGCTCCGGGGTGGATACGTCGCCGTTGCCGATGACCGGAATGCTCACCGACTGCTTCACGGCGCGGATCACGTCCCAGTCAGCCTTCCCGGCGTAGAGCTGAGTTTTCGTGCGCCCGTGGACTGCCACCGCCGCCGCGCCGCTCTGCTCCGCGATTTTCGCTATCTCCACCGCGTTTATGCTGTTTTCGTCCCAGCCGGCGCGTATCTTCACCGTCACCGGGACATGCGCGGCTTCCACAGCAGCCCTTACTACATCGCCGAAAAGCTCAGGAGTTTTCATGAGCGCGCTCCCCGCGCCGCCGGAAACTATCTTCGGCATGGGGCAGCCGGAATTTATGTCGATAATGTCGGGCTGAAAACGCTCGGCTATCTCCACTGCGCCCTTCACGAACTCCGGCTCGTTCCCGAAAAGCTGCACTGCCATCGGGCGCTCCCCGGGAGTGACCGAAAGCAGCTCGGCGGTCTTTCTGTCGTTGTAGCACAAGCCCTTGCAGCTTGCCATCTCGCCGACAACATAGCAGGCTCCGTATTCCTTCGCCATGATACGGTACGCCCTGTCGGCTACGCTCGCCATCGGAGCAAGCGCGGCGGTCTTTTCTATCTTTACGCCGCCTATATTGGTGTATTCCATCGGTTTTCCTCACATTCTGCCGATTTTCATCAGAATTTCATTTTATTATTGTATCACAAAATGCAAAACTGTTCAAGTTCTTATTGTAATTTTTCTTGAAATGTGATACAATGTTATGTATGTTGTACAAATAATCAGAACGGAGATATACATAAATGGATAATACAAAGAAAAGTTCCGGCTCGTCGAGGGTCGGTATCCTCGACGAGCTCCGCGGATTTGCCATAATCTGCATGGTGGTCTACCACGCCATGTACGACCTGAAATACCTGTTCGGTCTGGATATTCCGATTTTCTTCGACGGCTGGTTCGATGTGATACGTGATATCTTTGCGGGACTGTTCATATTTATTTCCGGTACGGTCTGCCGCTATTCCTCCAACAACATCAAACGCGGCGCGCAGTGCTTCTTCATAGGCATGATAATGACCTTCGTCATGCCGTTCTTCACAAGCGGAACCGTCATGTTCGGTATCCTGCATTTCCTCGGCGTCAGCATGATGCTGTTCGGGCTCGGGCAGAAGCTTTTCGACCTGCTCCCCTCCTGGGTTGGCATAGGCGTATGCGTTCTGCTGTTTATTCTCACGATGAACGTCCGGCTGACCTACGCAAACGGCATGATCTCCCCGGGTTACATCGGTATCCCGAATCTGTTCGCCATAAAGCTCCCGATGGAGGCTTACAATGTCGGCGTGCTGTTCCCGCTGGGACTTCACAACGCGTCGTTCAGTTCCTCGGATTACTTCCCGATGATGCCCTGGTTCTTCCTGTTCCTCGCGGGAAGCTACTTCGGAATAATCGCAAAGGCGGGAAGGCTACCGAAGTTCTGCTACCCGACCCACATCAAATGGCTCGCTGCGGTCGGCAGATATACCATATGGATATACGTTCTCCATCAGCCGGTTCTTTATGGAATTTTCAGCCTTATATTCCATCGCTGACGCTGCCAGAAAAACGAATTTTTACATATCCAGGTTGGCGAACGAGCATTTTCTGCTTACATATTAATGTGGGATTTTAATGCCACAAATAAGGGCTTGCATTTTTTCGCGAAATGTTATATAATAGTGTTCATATGAAAATGAAACAAGAGAAAGGGGACATAAATATATGAGCAACACAACTAAAACAACCAACGAGCTGGTCCCTGCCATCTCCCTCAGGGGGCTTGTTGTATTCCCGGCTATGGTGCTTCACTTCGACATCGGAAGGGAACGCTCCGTTAACGCTGTCAAGGCGGCGGCCGAGGGCAATGGAAGAATCTTCCTCGTAGCCCAGAAGGACGCGGCCCAGACCGAGCCGGAACTTTCTGACATCTACGAGGTCGGCGTTATCGCAGAGGTGCGCCAGCTCCTTACTACTCCGGACGGCTCCACAAGAGTGCTTGTGGAGGGTCTCACACGCGCAAAGCGCGTAAAGAGCGTTCCCGGCAAGGAGTACCTCCAGTTTGAGGTGAAGGAACTGCCCGTCCGCGGCATGGAGCTTTCCGAGAGCACCGCAGCAGCCGCAGTACGCGCGCTGAAAAACACCTTTGCAGAGTACGCGCAGATATCCCCAAGAATGCCCCGCGAACTGTTCGAGGGAATAATGAGCGAGGAAAACTGCGCAGAGCTTTTCGAAAAGGTAGTTTTCAACGTAGTGCTCAAGGTCGAGGACAAGCAGGCTCTGCTTGAGACCAACGGACTTCTGCGCCGCGTGAAAATGCTTATCTCCATGCTCGAAAACGAGATCGAAATAATCGAAACTGAGATCGACATTCAGGAGCAGGTCAAAGAGCAGGTCGACAAGAACCAGCGCGAATATTACCTCCGCGAGCAGCTCCGCGCAATCTACAAGCAGCTCGGCGAGGGCGACAACCCGCAGGAAGAAGCCGACGGCTACATAGAGAAGATCAGGGCGCTGAACCTCTCTGACGAAATTACAGAAAAACTCGTCGGCGAGGCGCAGAAACTCGTGAAGATGTCCTACTCCTCTCAGGAGGCGGGCGTTATCCGCGGCTATCTCGACACTGTGCTTGAGCTTCCCTGGAACGTCAAAACAAAGGATAAGCTCGATATCGACAAGGTACAGAAGCAGCTCGACAAGGATCACTACGGTCTGAAGAAGGTCAAGGAGCGTATCACCGAGATTATTTCCGTACGTGCGCTCGCTCCCGATGTCAAAGGACAGATCATCTGCCTTTACGGCCCTCCCGGAGTCGGCAAGACCTCTATCGGCAAGTCCATCGCTGAAGCGCTCGGCAGAAATTACGTACGCATTTCTCTAGGCGGCGTTCACGACGAAGCCGAGATCCGCGGTCACAGAAAGACCTATATCGGCGCAATGCCCGGACGTATCGCGGCTGCGCTCAAGCAGGCAAAGAGCATGAACCCCGTAATGCTGCTCGACGAAATCGACAAGATGGGCAGCGACTACAAGGGCGACCCCGCTTCCGCTATGCTTGAAGTCCTCGACAGCGAGCAGAACACCACCTTCACCGACCACTTCCTTGAGATCCCGCTCGACCTCAGCGACGTTCTGTTCATCACAACCGCTAACAGCCTGGATACTATCCCGGCTCCGCTGCTCGACCGAATGGAAGTTATCGAGCTTTCAAGCTACACCCGCGAGGAGAAATTCAACATCGCGAAAAAGCACCTGCTCCCGAAGCAGCTCAAGAAGCACGGCGAGAAATCTACGACCCTCAAGGTCAACGATAAGGCGCTGTACTCCATCATCGACTTCTACACCCGCGAAGCCGGCGTAAGAAAGCTGGAGCGCTCCATCGCGGATATCTGCCGCAAGGCCGCTAAGAAGCTGGTTTCCGGCGAGAAGAAGGTAACGGTCACCGATGAGAACATCACAGATTTCCTCGGCGTAAAGAAGTACCTGCCTGAACACCTCGAAGCTCACGACGAAGTAGGTCTTGTGAACGGCATGGCGTGGACCTCCGTAGGCGGCGTGCTTATGCCGCTTGAAGTACTGATACTCGACGGCACCGGCAAGACCGAATTCACCGGCAGCCTTGGCGATGTAATGAAGGAATCCGCGAAGATAGCGGTCAGCCTGACCCGCTCCATTGCGAAGAAATACAACATCGACCCCGAGTTCTGGAAAACCAAGGATATCCATATCCACGCTCCCGAGGGAGCAGTCCCGAAGGACGGCCCCTCCGCCGGCGTAACGCTGACAACTGCGCTTGTTTCCGCGCTCTCCGGCACTCCGGTGCGCAGGGACGTTGCAATGACCGGCGAGATAACCCTCCGCGGAAAGGTACTCGCGATAGGCGGTCTGAAGGAAAAAACAATGGCCGCATACCGTGCGGGCGTTAAGACGGTTTGCATTCCGAAGGAAAACGAGCCTGACATCGACGAACTGGACGACGTTGTAAAGAACAGCCTGAAGTTCGTTGTTGCCGAGGATATCTCCACAGTCCTGGAAACTGCGCTGGTCATTCCGAACTGCAACCCGAAGGAAAAGGCTCCGCTCAAGCGCCGCACAACCGCCAAGGCCAAGGCGGAGAAGAAGCTCCCCGCGCTTACTGCAAACTAAATAATGCTGCCGCCGGGTAGTACTCGGCGGCTTTTTTAAGGTGACATATGAACTACAACAACGCAGAATTCTACACGTCCTACGGCAGTTTCAAGCAGATACCTAAGTCCGAGCGTACTGAGATCGCGTTTTCCGGGCGCTCCAACGTCGGGAAATCCTCGCTGATAAACAAGATATTCAACCGAAAATCCCTGGCAAGGGTCAGCGCGGTTCCCGGCAAGACCGCTACCATCAACTTCTACAGCCTGGAGAATCTCTATTTTGTAGACCTCCCGGGATACGGTTACGCGAAGGTCGCGAAGTCAGACAAGGAGCGCTGGGCGGGACTGATCGAGGGGTACCTTCACGACGACCGCGAGCTTGCGCTGGTGTTCCAGCTCATCGACTTCCGCCACCCGCCGACCTCCGACGATGTGATGATGGTGAACTTCCTGATCGACAGCGGAATACCGTTCGTTGTGATACTCACAAAAGCGGACAAGCTGTCCAAGAAGCAGCGGGAAGAGCGCCGCGCTTCCCTGCTGAACGAACTCCCCTGCGCCGAGGACATCACTATTATCGAATTTTCAGCCCAGACCGGCGAGGGGCGTGACGAAATACGCGCAATAATCGAGGAAATCGCTGCGGACGATGAAACGGAAGAAACCGAAGAATAAATTGAAATTTTTCTGAAAAAGCACTTGACAAACCGTGTTTGACGTGATATAATAATTATGCTGTTCTAAAGACAGCAGGCTGACGAAAGTCTTTAATGGTTAACACCGCCTGCCGAGGAATGGGAATGAGATTATAACATCTGCTCCCTTTCTGTGTCTACAGAGAGGGATTTATTTTTCTCCTCATTACTGAACAGCGCAAATTTAGTAAAGGAGTGAATTAAATGCCTAGTAAAAGCGTACTCGAACAGAAGCAGGCATATGTCGCTGACTTAGCTGAAAAGCTCAAGAACGCTGCCGGCGGTGTTCTCGTTGACTACAAGGGTATCTCCGTTGAGGCCGACACCAAGCTCCGTAAGGATCTTCGTGAAAACGGCGTAGAGTATTTCGTAGTTAAGAACACACTGCTCAAGCGTGCAGCTGAGATCGCAGGGATAGAGGGTCTTGAGCCCGCTCTCTCCGGCACAACTGCTATCGCTCTTTCCGCTGAGGACATCATCATTGCCCCCAAGCTCCTGTTCAAGCAGACCGAGGCTCCTGACAGCACATTCGCTATCAAGCTCGGCTTCATCGACGGCAAGGTTATTTCTAAGGAAGAAGTTGAAGCTTACGCAAAGCTTCCGTCCAAGGAGACCCTGCTCTCTCAGCTCGTATTCATGCTTCAGTCTCCGATTCAGAGAGTTGCTATCGCGCTCAACGAGATCGCAAAGAAGAACGAAGAGCAGTCCGCTTAATTGCGGCGCAGCCTGCGATTTGCTTCGCACGGCTTAAACTTACTGCGTGAAAACGCACAATAATTTTAATTTAATGGAGGATACTAAAATGGCATCTGAGAAGATTACCGCTATGATCGAAGAAGTTAAGGCTCTTTCCGTTCTCGAACTGAACGAGCTCGTTAAGGCACTTGAGGAAGAGTTCGGCGTTTCCGCTGCTGCTGTAGCTGCTGCTCCTGCTGCTGGCGCTGGCGCTGCTGCTGCTGAAGAGAAGACCGAGTTCGACGTTGTTCTCGCTTCCTTCGGCGACGCTAAGATGGCTGTTATCAAGGCTGTTAAGGACGTTCTGGGTCTGGGTCTTAAGGAGGCTAAGGAGCTCGTTGAGGCTGCTCCTAAGGCTCTTAAGGAAGGCGTTTCCAAGGCTGAGGCTGAGGAGATCAAGGCTAAGCTTGAAGAGGCTGGCGCTAAGATCGAGCTCAAGTAATTCCTGTTATTTACGCTCACTTTACACATATACCCCCGTTCGCAGGATCGGGGGTTTTGTTTTTTAACTATATTTCACTATTCAACATTGACAAATACGATTCTTTGTGGTATCATTAAGATGAAAACTGGTAACTTTATTAAAGTTAGTTCACGAAAAGGGTAATTGATATGTTCAAGGGAAAAGACAAGAACTACAGGATCCTCGGCATATGCGGCTCCAAAATGCCGAACGAGGACGTCAAGAGCATGATGGACTCAATATGCAGAAGCGCTGTAGACAGTGGCTGGAAAGTCATGATGTTCACCACTTTCTGCGACCTGTACAGCCGCTCACACGAAACCACGGGTGAAGCCAGCGTCTATAAGGTGATAAATACTGATATCATTGACGCTCTTGTAGTGCTGCCGGGCTCCATCAATAACAACGATGTTTCCGCTTCAATAATCGCCGCCGCAAAAGACGGTAATATCCCGGTGGTCACAATAGACGGACATTTCGACGGAGTTCCCAGCGTAATGTTCGACTATGTCACCACCTTTGAGCGGATAATCCGTCATGTCGTTGAGGACCACCACTGCCGCACCGTGAATTTCATAGCGGGATTCAAAGATAACGACTTTTCTGAAGCCCGCATCGACTGCTTCAAGCGCGTACTAGCTGAAAATGGCATCGAATTTGACGAACGCAGGTTAGGCTACGGCGATTTCTGGGAGGAACCCACACGCCGCGCCATGGACTGTTTTGTGGAAAGCGGTCTTCCCATGCCAGAGGCTATCATCTGCTGCAATGATTCCATGGCGATAACCGTCTGCCAGTACCTTTCGGAAAAGGGATACGCTGTCCCGGATGATGTGATTGTCACCGGATTCGACGGCATCGAACTGGAGAAATTCTATCAGCCAAGGCTCACCACTGGCTGTGTGGATTACTCGGCAGTGGGCGCAAAAACGATGGAAATAATCGGGAAAGTGCTCGCCGGAGATACTGTCAGTGACGCTGTGATACCCTACAGAATGCAGCTTGGCGGCTCCTGCGGCTGCAACAAAAAAGACTCGGCAAAAGCCTGCGATAAAATAATCAAACTCTATGACAGAGTCAGCAATTCGATCTGGCACGAAGACCATATGTTCAGCTTTCTCAGAAAAGCAACACAGTGCCGTGATCTTTCAGAGCTTGCAGATGTTATGTCTACCCATGGCGACTACTTCGAATGGTTCTGCCTGAACACGGATCTTTTCAGCAAAACGCCTGACGAAGCGCGCTATCACGATCTTTTCACTGAAAAAATGAACGCGTTTTTTGTCCGCAGAATGGATAAACACACCAACACCGACATCATTTTTCCGGCTGAAAATATTCTGCCCGATCTTGAAGATACGCTTGATAAGTTTGATGTGCTGTATTTCTCGCCGCTGCATTTTATGGACGAGGTTCTGGGTTACGCCTGTGCGGCTATCGCTTTTGCAGATGAATTTGTTTACTCCAACCGCCGCAGATATATCAGCAATACAGTCCAGATACTGGAAAATCTGATACATCGCGTGAAGCTGGAACGAATGAACAGCGAGCTTGCTGAAATGCACATCCGCGACCCGCTGACAGGACTTCTCAACCGCCGTGGATTCTACAAAAAATTCGACAAGCTGTGCGGCGAGGGAAAATTCATCTATCTTTTTTCCATCGACATGGACAGGCTGAAATATATCAACGACAATTTCGGACATAACGAAGGCGACCGTGCGATAAAGACAGTCGCAGCAGCGCTGATGTCCGCGCCCGGCTACGAGCTGGTATGTTCGCGGTTCGGAGGTGATGAATTTGCCGTGATAGGCTCTGGCGATGATTTCAGCCCGGAGGACTATATCACGGAGGTCAGGGCTTATCTTGCGGGCTACAACCGCAGTTCCGGCTGCCCTTACCGCGTGGAAGTAAGCGTCGGCATGGAAAAAACTGATCTTTCAGGATGGAGTTCTTCCGACAGCATAGACGATATCATCAGAATAGCTGACGCCAGAATGTATGAAGACAAGCGCAGCAGAAAAGCTGTAAGGGAGCAGTAACAGCGTCAATCAGACCTGCAATAAACTCAAGCCTTTTATCGCAGGTCTTTTTTGTACAATGTTAACAAAGATACGCTATTGTTATTGTTGAAGTATTGCAAATATAATCCAGGTATGATATAATTAATATAAAAAATATGATTCTGAAGGTGATATGATGACTGAACGTATTTTCTACCTTGATATTGCCGCGCTGGTGATCCTTGTTATAGCTCTGATATCACAGCTCACCCGCCGCATGACCAAAGGCACTGCAAATCATTTCTTTCTGATCCTTGTATCGGTAACACTGCTGAGCTGCAGTCTTGAAATATGGGCAGACGCGCTTGACAACCTCTGCGTTCCGGATCTGATGTTAAGGCGGTTTGCTCATTCGGTGCAGATGATAGTCTACAATACCACAACGCCATGCTTCCTTTTATATGTGCTGAGCCTGACCAGCGTATGGTACAAGCTGCCGAGGCAAAAATCAATGTGGATAACGCTGGCTGTGCCATATATCGCTGACATTTCGCTGCTGATATGCAACATATTCACCGGCACTGTTGTCGATTATCCCGATGGTGTATATACGATAAATCCTATGGCTTACGTTACCTATGCGACAGCCGGATTCTATATTATCATCGCAATGTGCTATGTGTTGTTCTATCACAAATTGTTCTCATTTCCGAAGATAGTCTGCCTGCTGTTCCAGATACCGCTTGCGGGAGTTGCAGGCGTCCTGATACCGATGTTTCCGGATATCTGCGTTACCTCTTTCACAGGTGCGGTCGGCATTCTGCTGATCATCGCTATGATACAGCGGCCGGAAGAAATCATTGACTCCGCCACCGGATTGCGCAAAATGAGCGCCTATGCGGACGATATGAAAAAATACTTCCTGACTGCAAATCAGGTATCAATTATCATGGTCAACATTTCCAACTATCGGACAATCAGCAGCATTATAGGATATGAACTGATGAACGAGCTGCTGATGAATGTCGGCAGAATAATGATAAATACGAAAAAAAGCATAAAGAATTACGGTGAAGTATATAACATCGGTGAGGGCTGTCTGCGTCTGACTCTCAACAACTGTGACAGCGACCACACGCAGAAAGCCGCCGAAATGATAAACAGCGAGCTAAAAAAGACTTTCAAGATAAATCAGTACGACATCAATCTTATTGCATATGTATGCACCGCGCAGTGTCCGGAAGATATCCGCGACCTTAAGTCGCTGACAACTTTCGGTGCAGAGTTCAGTTCCAAGATTCCATATAACGGCGAAGTGCTGCACGCCAGCAGCGCAAGCGTTAAAAGAAGCATGACCCTGCTGTCAGAAATTGACTGCATAATAGACAACGCATTTGCAAATCATGGATTCCATGTCTACTATCAGCCAATCTATTCCGTTGAAAACAAGAGGTTCGAATCTGCAGAAGCGCTGCTCAGGCTCATCGACGAAAAAGACGGATTCATCTCCCCTGAAATATTTATTCCCGCCGCTGAAAAGAGCGGAGCTATACACAAGATAGGCGAGTTTGTGCTTGAGGAAGTATGCAGGTTCATCGGCAGCGATGAGTTCAAAAAGCTCGGATTAAGCTATATCGAGGTGAATCTTTCCGTTTCACAGTGCATGCAGCACGGTCTTTCAGAAAAGATACTCGGAATAATGAAGAAATACGGAGTTTCTCCGGAGCAGATAAACCTTGAAATAACCGAGACCGCCGCCAGCTTCGACCAGAGCGTGATGACCGAGAATCTCGCAGAACTCAGCAGCGCAGGAATATCTTTCTCGCTTGACGACTATGGCACGGGCTATTCCAACATGTACCGCATCGCAGCTCTTCCGCTCAAGATAGTGAAGCTCGACAAATCCTTCGTGAACAACCAGACCAGCAAAATGTGGACTATCCTTCAGAATACCGTTAAAATGATAAAGGACCTCGACATGGAGATAGTAGTCGAAGGTATCGAAACCAAGGACATGGTGAAGAAGTTCTCAGACCTGCGCTGCGACTACATACAGGGCTATTACTACTCAAAGCCTGTTCCTCAGGACGAGTTCGTGAAATTCGTCAGCGAAAGAAACAGCGCCGCCGCTTCCGTATAAGCAAACCCCTCCGACTCTGACCGGAGGGGTTAAATAGTAAATGCTGCCGCAATAGTGCGGCAGCATTTTGCGTTTATCAGCCGTTGATTATGGAATCAATTACCGGTGAGTACTCGGCGCTGAGCTTTGTGAAGGACTCGCCGTGGAACATCGGGTCGAACAGGATAGTGTTGCAGATGGTCTTGAGATCGTCGTTGAAGCCCCAGCAGTCGTCGAAAGTGAAGCTGAACTTGCTCGGATCCATCATATCCTGCCAGAGGTCATACTGACGCTCGTCCCAGACAAGCGCCCACTTCTGAAGTCCCTCGTACTTGCCGCTGGTGAAGTAAACAGGCTCGGGATTTATCGCTTCCTGCTTCTTGGTGGCATTTACAGCCGGGTCAGTTTCGTAAACGCGGCAGAGGTTGATCCAGTCGAGAGCGCCCTTCTTGTTCTTTGCACCCTTTGCAACAAGGTATCCGAAGGTGTCGTACGCGATGTAGTATTTGTCAGCCTGCGGGTCTCTCGGGAACGGAACAAACGCGAAGTCAGACACGGTATTGCAGATGTCGTCCGCTGCGCCCGGCTTATTCTGAACCTGACCAGCTGCCGCGCCGTATGTCCACTCGGGGTTCATACCAAGGAACAGAATGCGGTCGGAGTTATCAGCCCAGAGCTGCGGAGATACCCAGTCGCCTATTTCGTTCTGATAGGTCAGACCGTTTCTGTAGAGGTCTGCGCAGTATTCCATCGCGCGGGATACGTTGATATCGCTGAGGTTGTTCCTGGCGGTGCCGTCCTCCTGTACCTTTACAAGAGATGTGCCGGTCGTTGCGATGAAGCTCATCGCGCCCTCGCCTGCATAGCCGATGTGGCTGTCGTCAGCGCTGCACCAGTCGATAAGGAGCTGTTTGAATGTATCCCATGTCCACTGATTGTTCATGTAGAGGTCGTAGGGATCGTCAAGCGCGTATTCTTCAAGGGACTTGCGGTTGTAGTTCAGCGCGAAGTTGGTGGTTATGCGGTAGGGATAATAATAGTGCTTGCCCTTGTACGCAAAGCGCTCAGCGGTCTCGGCCATGTCAGACCACAGCGGGGAGGTCATGTCGATCTCGCCGTCGAGCGGCTCGTACATATTCTTGCTCATGCCCGTTGGGAAGGACTGCCACTCGTATCTTACGATATCCGGAGAATCGTCCGAGGATATCATAGTAGCCAGCTTCTCAAAGTAAGCCGTGCCGCTGGTTGTTGATACATACTCAATATCGCCGCCGTAGAGTTCGCTGTTGAATATCTTGTACTGCTCGGAAGCGCTGCCGTCGGTGATGAGATCATAGTAGCCGAGCCACACGATCGTACCGCTGTTGCCGTCGGGAGTGTAGGCGTCGGTGCCGACTTCCTTGATTTCCGCGTCGGTGGGAGCGTTATCGTCCGGGTCGGTAGTCGTGGTCGCTGCTGTAGTAGTCACAGCGGGGGCGCCCGGTGTGTTCCCTGCGGAATTTCCGCCGGATACCGCCGGATCCTCATCACACGCGGTGAGGCTGAGAATCATTCCCGCAGCAAGCAATCCACTGAGTATTCTTTTCGTTAATGTCATGTTTCTCCTCCTGATTTCTTATGATGTCATCATCAAGATAACGTTTACATTATACACCTTTCCGAAGAAAAATGCAAGTAAAAATCAGGTAATTACTTAAATTTCTTTTTACTTTTCAAATCTGAACGATCTGAAATCGAAATCGCTGCCGGGAAGGAACGTAAAACTCATGTTCTGCTTACCTGCAATGCCATCCAGCGGGAACTCACGCTCAACATAGCCGGATTCGCCTTCCGTTCTGAACTCGCAGAGAATACGCTCTGTTCCGGCGGTAAGGTGGATACTGTTCAGCGGCAGCGGAGATCTTCCGCAGATAACGAGCTTCGACGGCTGCTCGTCCGTGAAGTCAAACTCGCCGAAATCAAGCACGACATTGTTGCCGATCCCTGTCACTTCGTCCTCACACTTGGTGAACTTGTCGCCGTAAATCTGCTCAGCCGAAGCCGAGTTTATCTCCGAAAACTCCCGGCGCACGCGCTCGAATCTGAAGCCGCTCATCTGGTAGCCACAGTCGGTCTCCATGCAGATAGTGTGAACTCCGCGCAGCTTCTTTGCAAGCCGGTATGTCTCCGGAACAAATACCATCCAGTTCGGCTCCTCATGGTAGGTGAATTCACCGATCAACTCGCCATCGCCGGGAATCCCGTCCCACACCCGCAGTCTGACCGGATCGAGCGTGTTCGCCCAGATTGAAACGGTCACTATATCGGAGCCGTCGCGCCCGAAGTCTACATTATCGTACGCCGCCCATGAGGTTCCGCCGAATGCGAATCCAACGCCGCGGTTCACGCCGCTGCAAATATTCTCGCTGGCTCTGGAATACAGACCGCCTGCAACGAAGCCATATGCGTCGATGAACGCGGCTCCAAGCCCTGCTGCCCTGAACGGCAGCACCGACAGAATATGCACTCTGTCCGTTCCGTTTTTACAGAGCGCCCTGAGATAAAACTCCCCGTCGCCCTTCGCCCGGACGGTCACTGTGCTGTCCGCGTTTACTACGCAGTCTGCGATGTTGGTTACTATTCCGGTTATGTTCGTCACGCGGTACTCGATATCACCTGCCATGTCCGCGTTTGCCGGGAAAATCAGCGTTCTTACGGTTATCTCGCGGCGGTCGGGCGTGAACTCCAGCGCGTCCGCCAGCAGTTCGACCTTGCGGACGGGTATCTCGTCGTTTCTTCCACACTCGGTGGGAACAAATTTCAGCACTTCTTTGCAGGAAACGCCGGACTCATTCTCCGATTTCTCGGCTGTGAGCGTTACGGAACACTCCGGCAGCCCCGGGGACTGCACCTTCACCCGGATATCTCCGGCGGTTTCCGTGGCGCCTATCACAGCGAGAAGTCTGCCGGAAAAAAGCCTGCGCGAGGTTCCTTTGTACTGGTCGTAATCGGTGCTGTCGCCGTTGTCCAGTCCGAGGAGCCTTCCCGCGCCAGACACCGTGACGTTCACACGGTTGCTTGCGTTGGCGCAGAATGTTCCGTTTTCGTCGTATGCGGCTATCTCAATGTAGATAAGGTCGCTGCTGTCGGCATGCAGCGCGGTTTTGTCCGGTACTGCTTCCAGCTTCACGGCGTCGCCGAAGGAACGCGCTGTATCCTCCGCGATGATGTTTCCGTTTTCATCGTACGCCACTGCGCGCAGCTCGCCCTTGTGATAGGGAATAATGTAGTCTGATGTCAGCTTCTGACCGTGCTTGTGGTCGATGTCTAACGCTCCCTGGGATACTCCGTTCAGGAAAAGCTCCACCCTCGGCGCATTGGAACAAACTCTGACATCTACCGGCTGACCCTCGTTGAAATCCCAGTGCGGGAAAATATGAACGAACGGAGCCTTCTTATAGTCCGTCCACTCTGCGCGGAAAACGTACGCGCTGTCTTTCGGGAATCCCGCGGTGTCGTACTGACCGAAATAGGAATTCTTCGTGCTGTACGGGGTAGGCTCTCCGATGTAGTCGAATCCACTCCAGATGAACTGACCCGCGCAGAATTCCGCGTCTCTGTCCTTTATAATGCACTCCTCGGTGTTCTTCGCGCCCCAGCCGGTGCAGCTATTTCCGATCGAGGAGCACTGCTCGTCATCGTCCGCGAGTACGGTCTGCGAGAGCGGGAAGTGATATATGCCGCGGCTCTGAACCACCGAGGCAGTCTCGCTGCCGTAGATTGCCCAGTCGGGGTGAGCCTCGTGATGCTCGTTGTAAAGCCGCTCGCCGTAATTGTAGCCCGCCAGCTTCAGAATATCGGCGCACTTCTGGCCGTTCTCCCACTGCATGTAATTCGAGCCAAAGGTAACATACCCGTTGCCCTGCGGGTCGTGGAGCTTCACCAGCCGCCTTAGCAGCGACGTTACCTCCTGACCGCGCTCGTCGGCGTGGGTGTCGAATATCTCGTTTCCTATGCTCCAGCCAATAATAGAGGGGTGATTCCGGTCGCGCCTTACCCAGGAAGCCACGTCCTTTTCTACCCACTCGTCAAAGAAACGCGCATAGTCGTAGTCGGTCTTGCTGCGCTCCCACATGTCGAAGCCCTCGGAGAGGATCAGCATTCCGAATTCGTCGGCAAGCTCCATGAATTCCTGCGCGGGCATGTTGTGGGAAGTTCTTATCGCGTTAACTCCCATCTCCCGCAGCTTTCTGAACCTGCGCAGAATCGCGGCTCTGTTGGAGACCGCGCCCAGGCAGCCGTTGTCGTGGTGCTCGCAGGAGCCGTGCAGCTTCACATGCCGCCCGTTGAGGAAAAATCCCCGGTCGGTGGTGAACTCCGCCGTGCGGAATCCGAACCGCTGCGAAATGCGCTGAACAACATCGCCGCCGGATATTATCTCGGAAACCAGCGTGTACAGCTTCGGGGACTCGATATCCCAGAGCGCCGGGGAATCAACGCGCAAATTCTGCGTTGTTACGGAATAGCTGGCTCCGTCCACCCGGACAGCCTCCGGAATGCAGGAGAAATCAGCGGCGCAGGCGTCAGATTCAGCGGAAGCGGCGGCGTTTCCGTCAGGGTCAAGCACGGTCTGACGGAGCCTTATTCCTGCTATCGGAGTCCCCGCAGGGCGCAGTACCTCGGAGGTCACGGTTACTGTCCAATCCTCGCCGTTCTTTTCCGTGGAAATGTACACGCCATCGTTTCCGAAGCGCGTTTCGGGAGATTCGCACAGCCACACGCTGCGATAGATTCCCGCGCCGGAATACCAGCGGGAGTTCGGCGCGCGGTGGTCGACGCGGACAGTTATCGTATTTTCGCCGTTCACGACGAGGTCGGTTATATCAAACTGGAACGAGGAATATCCGTACTTCCACTCGCCGGCGGTCTTTCCGTTGACGTACACGTGAGAATCCATGTACACGCCGTCAAATCTTATGTAAGTGCGCACTCCGGGCTTCTTTTCATAGCTGAAGCTCTTCCTATACCAGCCCGTGGAGGTCTCATACAGATTATTAGTGTTGTAAATCAGCCAGTCGTGCGGGAGGTCAACCGCCCTGAAATCAAAGCCGTCGGAATATTCGGAGCCAAAAGGCGCCTTGAAAAATTCCCAGCCGCTGCAAAACAGCCTGCGGTTATTGTAGGTATCGCAAAAATTCATCAGTGTTTCTCCTTGGTGCTTATTTCAATTCGGAACTTCGCGGAAATCTCCGGCAGCGGCAGGCGGTATTTATCGTCCAGCGCCGGGCCGCAGGCATTGGAGCCAACTCCCGCCATTCGGCTGTCTATGCAAACAACGCTGCTTCCGCATTTTTCAAGTTCAAAATTGTGCCGCTTCGCCGCAAGCTCCTCCTGCGTGTACTCCGAGGCGTTGAACGAAAATCCTGGGTCGGAGGCGAACCGCAGAGCGGTCTCGCCGTCGGTCAGCTCGACGTATGCGCAGCCCCAGTGCGAGGAATTCTCCTGCGGTCTGATGTAATCCTCGTGAAGTTCGCTGACGTCCGCTGTGAACTTCCCTACCCAGCTTGCCTGGTGTTTGTCGGCGTAGCTCTCATACGGGCCGTATCCGTAATACTCGACCTGCGAGAATCTTCGGGGCAGGAACGCGCGAATTCCGAATCTCGGCAGCATTTCAACCTTGTTTGAGAACTCCGCAGAACACTCGATATCAAGCGCGCCGCCGGATATCCGGTAAGTCACGTCCATGTAAGCCGCAGGCTGGTGGACTCCCCACGACATCGACTGGCGCAGCTTTATTTCCGCGGAAATCGGGGTGGAATCAACGGTCACACCGTAATTGCGCGGTGTAAGTTCATTCAGGTGCGCGGCGTACCAGTCGTTTTTCATAACGTCGTTATCAACTGGTGCGCGGAAGAAATTGAAGCTCAGCGGTCTATCAAGCAGCTCCTTCCCGCTGTGCTTTATGGAGTCAAACGCAGACAGCCGCTTGTTGAACCGGAACACGGTCTCCCCGGAGGTCACGCTGACGATAAGCGCTGTTTCCTCCACTTTGACCGGGGTTTCAGGCGCGGGTTCTGCCAGGGGCTTTCCTACGCACAGTTTTACCTGGTCAAAGCAGACCTCATGCCCCTTTTCACAGTACGGAGTTTCCTCCTTAGCAGTGAACACGAAGCGGATATAGGATTCCTCGTTGGAAGGCTCGGCTGCCTCTGGAACGGATATCTCCGCAGTTCCCATCGGCGGAAGTGAGAAATTCAGCGTTCCCGCGCAGGTCGTCACTCCGGCTCTGGAGATCTCCCAGCGGCAGTCTAGGAGCCGTCCCGCGTCCGCGAATTCAAGCGTGCTGCTGAAAATGAAGCGTCCGGCCTCCCCCGCTGTTACGCGGACTGGACGGTACACCTGCTTTGCTTCCAGAAGCCCTGTGTGCGGCGTGCGGTCGGGATAATTCAGAGCGTCCATACAGAAGTTGCCGTCGTGGTGGCGCTCGCCGAAATCGCCGCCATAGCCGTATTTTATTCTGCCGTCGGGCGTGAGCCCAAGCGGAAACGAATGATCTGCCCACTCCCAGATGAACCCGCCGCAGAATCGCTCGTTGGAATAAAACGTGCTGTGGTAATCCTCAAGGTCGCCGGGGCCGTTGCCCATCGCGTGGCAGTACTCGCAGAGGATATACGGACGGGTCTCCTTTTCGTCGGCAAGGTAATCCTGCATTTCCTGCCTGGAGGGGTACATTTTAGATACGAGGTCGAGGATATCGGTCGGCGTATCGTCAAGACGGTGAGTGCTTTCGTAATGCAGGAGCCGGGTGTCGTCCAGCGACTTCACAAGCTGCCCCGCCGCCAGGAAATTCGTACCCCAGCCGCTTTCGTTGCCCAGCGACCAGAGCAGAACGCAGGGGCGGTTGATATCCCGTTTTACCAGGGATTCGGCGCGATCGCATATCGCTGTTTTAAAGCGCTCGTCCGAGGCAAGAAGCGCGATTCCGTCGTATCCCTTGCTCCACTTCAGGTCGTTGTAGACTATAACGCAGCCGTGCGTTTCAACGTCGGCTTCGTCTATCACATACAGCCCCAGCTCGTCGCAGAGCTGATAGAACTGCGGCGCATTCGGGTAGTGCGACGTCCTGACGGCGTTTATATTGTGGCGTTTCATCTGCGTGAGGTCGAGCCGCATTTTGTCCAGCGGCGCGTAGTACCCGGTGTCAGGGTAGCTGTCGTGGCGGTTCACGCCCTTGAATTTTATCGGGGTTCCGTTCAGCTTAACAACGCCGTTCTCAACGCATATCCTGCGGAATCCCACACGCTCGCCGATGGTCTCGCCGCCTGCGTTTATAGTCAGGCGGTAGAGGTACGGCGTTTCGGCATTCCAGAGCTTCGGGTCGGATATTTCCACGGAAATAGTTTCGCCGTCTGCCGCCGAAAAGTTCGAAATCAGCCTGCCGGAATCGTCGTGGAGAGTGCATTCTGCGGGGCTTCCGGACGGAGTGAATGTCAGCTTTGCAGAGGTGAGATCCTCTGAAAGTTCGGTTCTTATGATGTAGTTTTCAAGCCGCTTTTCCGGTCTTGAGAGCATGTACACATCGCGGAATATTCCCGAGAGCCGGAATTTGTCCTGATCCTCAAGGTAGGTTCCGTCGCACCATTTGAGCACCGCCGCTGTAATGCGGTTTTCGCCTTCCCGGAGGTACTGTGTGACATCAAACTCGGAAGTGCTGTGCGATACCTGGGAATAGCCTACAAACACTCCGTTAATGTAAAGATACAGACAGCTATCAGCGCCTTCAAACGTCAGTATTCTGCGCATTCCATCGGGAGTGTAGCTATAATTCCGGCTGTAAACTCCGACCGGGATATCGTCCGGGACATAAGGCGGGTCGTAGGGTATCGGATAGGCGATGTTCGTATACTGCGGCTTGTCATGCCCATGGAGCTGCCAGTTGGACGGCACCGGCATTTTTTCGCTGCCTGGAAGCACGGTGAAATCGTCCTCCATGTCAACGATACTATCATAATAGCTAAAGTCCCACTCTCCGTTCAGCAGTTTGAACCGCGAGGAGTTTTCCCTGGCGGAAAACGAGTCCTCGCCGGGTGCGAACGGTATGAAATAGCAGTGCTTCGGAAGCGTTCCGATATGCAGCGCCTGCGGATCCTCATGGTAAATCATGCGGCTTTTGGGCGAATTTTTCTTTGAAATAGCTGAAATATCCATATTGACCTCCAGTGATTTTGTTATTTTATTGTACAGCATATTGACAACCCTGTCAATAGATGATATTATTATTTTATAACGATATGAATATAGAGGTGGTTTTTTTGGTTTATTCCGATTACCCGATATTTCGCGGCGAACAGCAGCTTCCCATTTTTCTGCTGAATATGGGACTGCACCTCTGTCAGGATCACGTTGTGCGGCCGGAGGGCCACAGCTCGCCGCAGATACTTTTCTGCACCCGCGGAAGCGGAACGCTCGTCATCAGCGGAAACCGGCTGAATGTTCCCGCAGGTTCTGCGATATTTCTGCCGGCGGCGTTCCCGCACGAATACTACGCCAACGAGGACGTCTGGGACATACACTGGGTAATTCCAGGAGGAAGCGCAGCTGAGGAAGTACTCCGGCAGTTCGGGCTTGAGCAGCCCGGGGTTTTCGAGCTGATCGACACCAGAACCCTGGAACACATCTTCCGCAAAATGCACGACGCGATCCGTGCGGACAGCTTCTTCGGGAATTTCAGGGCTTCCGGTTATTTGTATGATTTTCTTATCGAGTTCTACCGGCTCATCTCGTCGGGAAGCTCGTCCAGAGCGCCCTCCCCTGCGCTCATGAGAGCGCTTGACCTGATAAACAGCCGCTTCGCAGAGCCGCTGAGAATGGACGACCTGTGCAGCGCCGCGGGTGTCTCGAAACAGCACCTCTGCCTTCTTTTCCGGAATATCCTGGGTCTGCGGCCGATGGAGTACATCGCGAAGCGCCGTATCCAGGAGGCAAAGTCGCTTCTAACCTCGACGGAGCTTTCCATCGCAGATATTGCAGAGCAGACCGGGTTCGGCTCGGAAAGCTACTTCTGCAAGCTGTTCAGGCGCTACGAAGGCATGACGCCTTCCGCGTTCAGAAATGTCAAATGACCGGCAGTATACTCGCATATCAGCCGAAAATCTGATTTGAAAAAAATTGCAGCATGGCAGTCTAATAAAGGCTGACAGAATTCTGCCAGCCCATTTATTATGGGAACCTCTAAAAATCGGTTTGAAAAGGGAAAATGGGTAGAGTGCGCCGAATGCGATGAAAGCCGACGAAGTAAGGCTGTATGCCTTACGAGGAGGTTTGAAGAAGCAGGCGGTGTGCTATACACATTTTCACTCAAACAAGGTTTTTAGAGGTGACCTTATACTATTTCAACGTTATACTCACGCAGCCAGTACTCGATTTGTAACATATACGCGTAGATCTGAGGAACAGTCATAAGCTGCCCGAACCAGTTCTTTCCGAAGCTTGCTCCATTGGTATCCAACAGCTCGCGGAGCCTGTCGGCGTTCACGATCGAGGTCAGGCGGCAGTCGTCGGAATCCAGAACGCTGCGGAGCTTTCCGGACAGCAGCTCCATGTAATCCGGGTTGTGCGTTTTGGGATACGGACTTTTTTTGCGCCAGAGCACGTCCTCCGGGAGAAGTCCGGTCATTGCATGGCGAAGCAGACCTTTTTCACGCCCGGTGTACGCCTTCATCGCCCACGGAATATTGTAGGCGTACTCAACTATGCGGTAGTCGCAGAACGGCACTCTGACCTCCAGCCCGTGTGCCATCGACATTCGATCCTTTCTATCAAGCAGAGTTGTCATGAAATAGTCCATGTTCAGCATGAACATCTCGCGCATTCTGCGGTCGGTTTCGTTGTCGGAATCAAGATACTCCACCTGCGAAAGGCACTTGTCATAACTGCGGCGGACGTACTCCTCCGCTTCACATGCGGTCATGGGATTTTTCATCAGCGCAGCGCGTTCAGGTACAGCCGTCGACCAGGGGAACCCATCATAAAACAACACTTCTTTCCTGTGATACCATGGATACCCGCAGAAGAGCTCATCAGCGCATTCACCGCTGAGCGCAACCGGGAATTTCTCCTTTATCTTCCCGCAGAATAGATATAACGAGCTGTCCACGTCAGCCATTCCGGGGAGGTCGCGCGCCCGCGTAGAATCATACAGCGCCTCGGCCAGCGCCGGTGTATCCAGCACCACGTTTGTGTGCTCTGAACCAATGAACTCCGCCATTCTGACTACCCAGGGCGCGTCCTCGTCAGGCTGGAAGCTGCTCGCGTGGAAGTTCTTGTGGTTATCCTTGTAGTCTATCGACCAGGTGGACAGCCGCTTTCCCTGTTTCTGGAACTCCCCGGCGGCAATCGCGGAGATTATGCTGCTGTCCAGACCTCCGGACAGAAAGCAGCACAGCGGCACATCGCTGACAAGCTGCCGCTTGACTGCGTCCGTCACAAGCTCCCTGACATGCGCGGAGGTTTCCGTAAAATTCTCACTGTGGCGCTGCGCATGCACTGACCAGTACTTCCGCATTGTGAATCCCTCACGGGTCAGCACTGCGCAGTGCGCCGCCGGTATCTCGCTGATATCACGGAATACTCCGCTCCCGGTGCGCTTTGCGGGACCTATCAGCATTATTTCCGCCGCGCCGTCCTGGTTTATCACGTGCTTTACCGCTGGGTGCTTCAGCAGCGCTTTTATCTCGCTTGCGAATATTATTCCGTCTGCGGTGCGCGAGTAAAACAGCGGCTTAACGCCTATCCTGTCCCGGGCGAGGAACAGAGTTTTATCGCGGCTGTTCCAGACCGCAAACGCGAATATTCCGTTGAACCGCTCAACGCATTTCTCACCCCACGCCGCGTACGCCTTCAAAACAACCTCGGTATCCGAATGCCCGTCGAACTCAACACCGTTGGCCTGAAGCTCCCGGCGAAGCTCCGAAGTGTTGTAAAGCTCACCGTTGTATATTAGCGTGTAATTTCCCGTGCTCATGGGCTGCGCGCCGTTCTCCGGGTCAATGACTATAAGCCTCCGATGAACTAGAAACGCGCTTTCATCGATGTAAACCCCCGACGCGTCGGGTCCCCTCGGAGCCAGCACGGCGCTCAATTTCGTCATGACGGCGCTCATTTTGCGCATATCCTGCTCGTAACCTATCTGACCTGCAATTCCGCACATAATTATTCCCCTTTCTGCCTTCTCCTGTATTGTATGCAGCTTACGGCAGATGGTGAATAAAAACGGCGATCCTTTCGAACCGCCGTATATTTTATGCTTTTCTGAGCTTCCTTGCCGACGTGAACTTCACGACGATAAATGCCGCGATAAGCACTGCGCCCACCACAGCAAGCACCGCGCCGCAGATCATAAGCTTGTCGCCAAGCGCATTTGAAAACACCTTCGTCATAACGCCGTCGTCGAACCGCAGAGTTTTCATTACCGTTTCGCTTACCGCGTTGGTAATCAAGATCCCGGCGCCTGAGACGAAATACGCAGCGCCTCCGCACATCAGACCCGCGGGAACGCGTCTGGTGATAAGTCCTGCGAGCAAAGGGAACAGCGCTGATAACACAAACGCAGCGATCCAGACCGCAGGTGAAAAAACTACGCGCAGCGTATCTCCCATCACTCCGAGAGCCGCCTGCGGAGCAGCCTGCTGAAGCGCCTCCGCGTTTTCTTTCAGCGCGTTTATCACGTCCTGGTCGAAATCCGCCGGAACTTCCATGCCGGTAACGTCCTTATAGACCTGCTTTGCTCCGAGAATTATGCGCTGGAGCTCTGCGGATATGTCTACGTCGGATTTCCCGCTCATGATGAAATCCTCGTAGGACTGCACGATCTTCGCAATATCTTTGCTGATGTCCGCCTTCCTGATTATCTCGGCAGCCTGGCCACTGCTCATTGCACCGCCGGAAAACCTGCTGACTATCCCGGCGATATCACCGGTGATCTCTGACGGGTCAATACCGAACTGCTCTTTTATATTGTCCGGAATAAGGCTGTCTATTTCTATGCTTCCAACGTCAATGTCGGCGATCTGCTCGGATACGGCGTGACTGGAAAGCGCTCCGGAAAAAGTACACAGCACCGCCGCCGTCTGACATACAAACATGGTCAGCATTCCGAACACGACCGACAGGACTGCGCTTACAGCCAAGCTCATTTTGCGCGGCTTCTTCACGGGAGCTATGACCGGCTCCGCCGCTCCGGCGGAATAATCTGCGGGTTCCTCAGGAGGGATACTCTCAGGCTCCGGTGTGGGCTCCGGTGTGGGCGCCGGAGGAGCGGTGCAGGAAACCGCTTCCTGTTCAGTACCGCCTACGCTGCTTCTGCATACCGGGCAGAACTCCGCGTCGTCGGAGAGCTCTGCGCCGCATTTTTTACACTTCATACCAACACATCCTTTCCATAAATTTCTACTGCATTGTATTATATCACAAAAACGCATGAATGTCAATACATGCACTTATGTATACAAATCTCACAATTTTCTGTTAATTAAGCTCAAAATTCATTGACAACGTCGGTCAGTTTTGGTATAATTGAATTATAGTTTCTTTGGAATTTTGTTTCACGATATCCACTTAAAAGGAGTACATATGAAAAAACAGATAATAAGCGCGGCTCTTGCCGCGGTAATTTCAGCGGGGGTATTCGTCAGCCCCGTTCAGCGGTACGTCGGAACATCTACGGTCGCTTTCGCGGCTGAAACCGTTTCAATGCCGAAGGCTTCCAGAAAGTCCGGAACCTATTCAAGCTCCGGAACGCTGACTGTGAGACTCACAGCGGACAGCGGCTCGCAGATTTACTACAGCACCGGGGGAAGCTACAAACTGTATACAAAGACGCTGAAAATCACAAAGAACACAACGCTTAAATTCTACGCGCAGAAAAACGGCGCCAAGAGCAAAACTGTCACCGTAAAATACAAGCTCACGCCGAAGGTCAAGGTCACTAACGCCGGCGGCAATTACGACAGCGCCGTAACCGTGAAGCTGTCATCCACTGCTTCCGGGGTGAAGTTCTACTACACTCTCGACGGCAGCAAGCCTACCAAATCCTCCGCGCTCTACACCACCAAGGGAATCACCATCAGCAAGTCCGCAAAACTGCGCGTGCTCGCCGCAAAGACCGGCTGGTCGGGAAAATATCTTGCCGAGGAATATACTATAAGCGGCTCCGAGGAAACCTCTACCCTTTCCGGCGAAAACATTCTTGAGGACTACAAGAGCAAGTACGCCTACAATACGCTGACCGCAAAGCAGAAAAAGCTGTACGAAGTTATCTACAACGGCGCGGCGGCTCATAAGGACAACCTCAATGTCGCGGGGGAGGGATTCACCGAAAACGACATGGACAAGGCGTACTGGGCGTTCGACTACGACAATCCCCAGTTTTTCTGGCTTGCAAACGGCTACAGATTCACCACAATGGGCGGCGAGATAATCAGTGTAAACATGGTATATTCACGCTCAGCAGCTGAGGCAGCAAAGATTCAGCCCCTGTTTGACGCGGCGGCTCAGAAGGTGATAGACAAGGCTCTCGCGCAGGACAACCTGTTCGACCGGGTGCTTGTTATCCATGACGCCATTACTGAAATGACCACCTACAACGCCAAGGCTCCCAGCTACAAATCCGAGGCGGATGGTCCCCTTGTTTACGGAGAGGCGCTCTGCGAGGGTTACGCGAAAGCGTTCATGTACCTCTGTCAGTCGGTCGGGATACAGTGCTTCTGCGTTGCGGGCTACGCCGGTGAGGATCACATGTGGAACATGCTCCAGCTTGACGGGGAATGGTATCACATGGACACCACTTGGGACGACTCCGGCACATACGAGTATTTCTGCGTTCCGGATTCACAGATGTTCGCCGACCACACACTGCGCAATACATTCCCAGTACCCAAGGCTACAGCCACCAAGTATTCCTACAGCGAAGTAATGGGCATCACGACCTACACCGACGTAAACAGCGCGTACAATGGTCTGGTCGAGCAGGCGGCGAAGAACTACAAGAACGGCGTCCATGAAACGACCATCTATGTAAAGCAGGGAATTATGAACAGCCTGATGGCAAAGGTGAACCAGCAGCAGTTCTTTGCAGACCTCCGAGAACAGGGCTGCGACAGCAACGGCTGGAGATCAAGCAGCACCAGCAAGTCCCTCACGATAACGCTGACCTGACGTTCAGGCGCAGCGCAGTGCCGCTTCAGCAATAGCACACGCAGACAGTATCGCCAGATAGACCAGGAACCGCAGGGTATATTCCCCGGCGGCGGGGCTTGTCGAGACGATACTGTTTTTGTCAGAGGACACCAGCCGCAGAAGCTGCGACGACATTCCCGAGGAAGTCCCCGCAGCGAATATCACGGCGGCGGCGCACCCGGCGCAGCCAGGCGCAAGACGTAATGCGTTCATTCCCTCAATCGTGAACGCTCCGGCGAGGGCGGCTCCGGTTCCAAGCCCGCAAATAAGCGGAGCAGCCCACACCAGGAGCCTTCCAAGCGCGAAAAAACCGCAGACGTACTCTGCAATCAGGAACGCCGCTCCCCAGAAAAGCCGACGCAAAAGCAGCCCGAGAAAATCTCCGGAGCCGCACAGCAGACTCCCGGAAATATCCGCGCCAGGTGCGGAAGCCGCGATGTAAATTCCCAGAAAAAGCCCGGCGGCGGTCAGGAACGTGTACAGCATAGGAATTCCGCTGCGGCGGCGATAGGCGCTCCGCGCGGCTCTGGGAAGCTCGGCTGTTTCCGGAAATTCTTCGGCGGGTGTGATATCCCGGTCGGCGGAATCCGCAGAATTCGATTCATCTGGGTCGTAAGGTATGAAAATTCTGTCGAATTCTGGAGTTTCGGAGCTTTCGCGCGGGTCACCCGGAATATCGCGGGGCTTAGTTTTCTGTTTTCCGGTGGCTCCGGAAAGGGCATCCGCGCGGAAATTCGTGTAGTTCACGGAATACGTCAGGTAGTTTTCCCGTGGCTCCGGGGAAGGTTTGTCCGGATTTTTTGGCTGGGTCATCAGAATGGTGTTTTCCATATTTCAGCATCTCCATTGGCAGCATTCTCTTTTTTTAGATGTATATGCTGTCCGGACAGGTTTGATAACTCAAAGGCGGTGACAACATGAGGACTTCAGAGGAAGCGGCGCTCGGCAGGGTGCTTGCAATATCGCGCGAGGCGTACTCCGCGGTGAAAAACGGCGAAACAGAGCTGAATCAGGTGGCCCTGCTGGACGCACTTTCCGCAGCGCTGTCCCACGTCAATAACGAAAAAAAGCCCCTTGCAAAGTGCATGAGAGCTTTAAAATCAGAGATAAAACGTGCCGGAAAGCCATTTTACGAGCGCGTGAAACCACAATTTTCACCGATCGTTCCGATACCGCAGTTTGATTTCACGACGGCTGTGAAGCACATTCCTGCAATAATTTACGGCAACGACCAGATATGCCAGAAGCTGGTCAGCGGCGAAACCGACAAGGCGTGCTCAATGGCTGACGCGATGAAGAGTTACCCGGGATTCCTGTACGGAGAATTCGAGGCGCTGACCCCGGCGCAGTTCTACGAGCTGGTATTCGGATACTACCCCAAGATTTACGACGAGCCGTTCATGGAACAGATGAAAGAACTGTTTAATTAAGTGAGCCTGATAAAACGGGCTCCATGACTTCGCATAGCTGCGCAAAAGGCGGGAATTAAATGTTCCCGCCTACTTTTTATTCAGTTGTGACAGCCTTTGCAAGGTTTCTGGGCTTGTCGGGGTCAATGCCGCGAAGCACCGAAGTATAATATGCAATGAGCTGCAATGCGCACACCGTCGGCAGCGGTACGAGCATATCGTCCAGGTCTGCGTCTATTTCAAGGGTAAGGTCAACGCTGTTCTCCGCGAATACCGTGCCCTTCCGGCAGACTGCTATTATCATTCCGCCGCGCGCCTTGACTTCCTCCATGTTGCTGATGGTCTTTGCAAGGACGTTCGCCTGGGTCGCTACCGTGATAACGGGAATTCCAGGCTCAATGAGGGATATCGTTCCATGCTTCAGTTCGCCGGCAGCATATGCCTCGGAATGAATATAGCTTATCTCCTTGAGCTTCAGCGAGCCCTCCAGAGACAGCGCATAGTCGAAGCTTCTGCCGATGAAGAACAGATTATCAGCATTCACAAGCTTGCTTGCGATAAACTGGCACTCGTTCTTGCGGTCGATAACGCGCTGAATCGCCGCAGGAGCGGACAGAGCCTGCGCGGTCAGCTCCTTCATGCGCTGGAGACCGATCATGCCCCTTGCAAACGCAAACCGGAACGCAAGCAGGTACATTACGGATATCTGCGCGGTATACGCCTTCGTGGAAGCGACTGCAATCTCCGGACCTGCAAGCGTATGGATATACATATCCGCCTGGCGCGCTATCGCGGAGTACTTTACATTTACTACCGCAAGGGTCTTTGCGCCGCGCTCCTTCGCGAGTTCAAGCCCCGCCTTCGTGTCAGCGGTTTCGCCGCTCTGGGACACGACTATTACAAGGTCTCCCTCGCCGACTATAGGATCCATGTAGCGGAACTCCGACGCGACCTCCACGGTAACGGGAACCCGCGCCAGCTGCTCAATTGCGTACCGCGCAATGATTCCGGCGTGCATTGCCGTTCCGCACGCAACTATGAAAACGCGCTTGACATCGCGCAGCATATCATCAGTCAGACCGATATTCTCAAAATATGGTACTCCGTCACGGCAGCAGGACTCCATCGTTTTCGCAACGATCCCCGGCTGCTCGTGTATCTCTTTAAGCATGAAATGCGGGTATCCGCACTTCTGAGCCTGCTCAACGTCCCACTCAGCAATGCTGATCTCCTTCTGCTCGGGAATTCCGTGTACGTCGTAGTACTCGATCCCGTCGGTTTTCATGCATACGATGTCGTTATCGTCCAGCAGGACGTATTTTTTCGTGTATTTCAGGAACGCCGGAATGTCGCTTCCGATGAAATACTCGTTCTCGCCGATACCTACTATCAGCGGGGACTCCTTACGGGTCGCATAAACCCTGTCAGGGAAATCACGGAAAATGATCCCCAGCGCATAGCTTCCCTTGAGTTCCTTCAGCGTTTCAGTGATGGCGCGGAGCGGGTTCCTCTCGGAATAGTAATAGTCCAGCAGGCATGCGACTACCTCGGTATCCGTCTGGGAAGTGAAGGTGTATCCCTTTTCGGTCAGAAACTCCTTGAGTTCTATGTAGTTCTCGATTATTCCGTTGTGTACGATCGTGACCCTTCCGTTTGTGTGCGGGTGTGAGTTGATGTCGCTCGGCTCGCCGTGGGTCGCCCACCTGGTGTGGCCTATTCCGCAATGTCCCACCGGACTGCCCTCTATATCAAGCTTGTGCCGCATGTCCGCAAGCTTTCCCTTTGTCTTGACCGTCTTTATTCCGGTCTTTTCAAAGACTGCTATACCTGCGCTGTCGTATCCGCGGTATTCCAGCTTTTCCAGACCCTGCATCAGCACGTCAGTACAGTCGCGCTGACCTACATAACCTACTATTCCGCACATAAAATAGTTCCTCCGTATGATGTTCTTTATGTAGTCATATTCGGATTTTCCCCTGATTATGACTTCCCCATAGATGATTATAACACAAGCAGCGGAAAAATTCAATACTGATTTTCCGCTGCTGAAATATTTATCGCGTTACTCTACCTTTATTCCACCCGGGTCGGGCTGAGAGGTCTCAGGCTCCGACGTTTCGGATGTGCTCGATTCGGTTGTCGCCGCGTCTGGCTGCTCCGGCTCTGATGTATCCGGAGCGGACGTGTCAGGCTCGGAAGTATCAGAGCTGCCAGAATCATCGGTTCCGCTGGTGTTGTCGTCCGGAACCGGAGTTACCGGCGTTTCCGGCTCGGTGGTATCTCCGGTACCGGGATTTTCAGGCTCCGACGGAGTTTCTCCGGTGTTCGCACCGCTGTTGTCGGGAGCCTCGCTGCTTCCGCTGCCGGAGTAGCTCAGTCCGCTGCGCGCAAAGTACGCCTTTACGCCGTCGGCTATAGACTGCGCAATGCCTGACTGATACGTGGGATCAGCCATCACCATGCACTCGCGTTCGTTTGAAATAAAGCCCATTTCTACCAGCACCGACGGGAAATCCTGCTGGAGAGTTACCCAGTAGTAGCTGTACTTTTCGCCGCGGCTGCTCCGTGTTCCATCGCCGTAAACGGAGTTGTCATAATAGTTCGACAGCTTGTCGTTTATGCTCTTGGCGAGCGGCTGCGAGAACGGTGTGAAATAGTACACCTCAACGCCGTGCGCCGATTCGCTCAGCGCCGAGTTACAATGCAGAGACAGGAACATGTCCGCACCGTATGCCCGCGCAACCGTCGGTCGTGTGGCGGTCAGGATAAACTCGCTCTCGGTCTTGAGCCTTACAACGGTCGCGCCCATAGCGGTCAGTTTGGATTCGAGCTGCTTTGCCACTGCAAGGTTCACGGACTGCTCTGTTGCGTTGCCGATGGCTCCGGGGTCAAGCTTGCTTGCAGTCTTGCCGTAGCCGTGGCCGGGGTCTATCACGATGACCTTTCCGGAAAGCGGCGATGTCGGAACATTGAAAGTCAGCATTAGGTCGCCGTTATCGTCGTAGTACGCTCCGCAGCCGCTGTAAATTCCCGCCTGCCGCAGCGTAAGGGTCAGACGGAATTTCGGCACGCCGTTCTTCTCAACGGTATCCCATATTCCGGAGCTGAACAGCGAGCAGCTGTCAAATGCCGGCAGCTTGGTAACGCTGGTGACATTATCAAAAACTATCTCGACCTTACCCGGGCTGTAGTCGCTGACGCCGTAGGGTCCGTCGTCCTCGTCGATAAAGCTCATCGGGGTAGTTACGTTGAACGTGGACTTGTAATCAAGCTGTATCTTTATGTAGCTTCTGCCGCCGGAATTACCCACCGCCTTAACGTACAGCTTGTTTTCTCCAAGCCCGGTGTCGTAGAATGTCGTGACGTCCGTAGCCTTGTAACGCCTGCCGGACGTGCTGATAACGTAATCGCCGGACGCGCTCTTATAGTAATCAAGGCTTCCCGCCGGGAGCTGAGAGAGCGTCGGGCAGGGCGCGGAGCCGGTGGTCTGGCTGTCGAACACCGTGGTGTAATTATTGAGCGTCTTAATGTAAGTCGTGTAATCCGATGTAGTCAGCACCGGCGCCATCGTGCCGACTATCTCGCCGGTTCCCGCGCTTGACTGGTCGACGAAATCTTCAACTATGACCTCCTTCGGAGGTTCCGGCTCAGCGTCGATGGTGACGCTTCCTCCGGTCATGTACTCCTCAATTCCGCGGTACACCGCGTAGTAGCTCGTATTTCCGAGGTACTGCTTCTCGCCGATGATCCCCGACGGCACGCGGTAGTATCCCACGAATCTGGCGTAATCCGAGTTCGCGTCGAGATCTTCGCTCGCGCCGGATTTCTCCTTCAGCGTGACTGTCTTTCCGCCGATAACCGCAGTCACCTTTGCGCCGCTGTAGGCTACGGCTTCCAGAGTGACCCGGGAGCCGCCCTCTACAACGATATCCTTCGTCTGCTCAATGGATTTGAGCACGTCCACCTGGCGCTCTATCGAATAGTATATTTTCTTGCCCTTGTGTTCGATAACAAAAGTGTTTTTGCCGACTTTAAGCTCCTTCTGGAAGTAGAAGTTGCCGGCTTCATTGAGCTTGACCTTTTCGCCGTCGAACAGCACATCGAAATTCTCATCGAAGGTTCCCATGAACTTTACGGTTGAATCGTATGTGACAAAATTCGTGGACGTGGGCGAAGTCATCTGCAAGGTGTCAAACAGCGTATCGGTATTTATCTGCTCGTCGAAATATTTTAGAAGCGTGGTTGTGGAGCCGAGGAGGTCGCTGCGCAGCCCTGACAGAGAGTTGAAGCAGCTTCCGCCGATGTCCGGCATATCCTCCATTATGGAGAGCTGCCGCAGGAGCTGGTCCTCGTACCAGCCAGTGTACTGACCTATACGCTCGTTGAGATGCAGCACATAGAGTTTAGTGTCAGTTTTTTCAGCGAGGTCATACCACCAGGAAACCACTTTTCCGAAGTTCAGCGAGGTATCCGAATCGGTGCCGTACGCCTTCACCATGATGAAATCCGCGTAGCCGCTCATAAGGTACGCGCGGGTATCGCAAAAGCCATCATACAGCGCCTGAACCGTATCCAATGTAGCCGAACCCTCCTCGTTTGAGGAACTGTTCGCCCACATATCGGTTATCTGGAGTCCCACCGCCGTGGTGTTGCTGGTACGGCGGATAACCTCGGAAAGAGTGCGTATAACAAACTCGTTGGTTTCGTACAGCCAGTTTTCGTAGCCTATTCCGGCGCCGCTTGTCATGTATTCCGCGTACATTTCGGGGGTATCCTTGGTGTAGTAATTCACCAGCAGGATTCCCTCGCAGGCGTATTTCATCGCGAACTTGTGAGCCGCCGCAGCGAATCCGGATTTCAGCCCGCCGCCCTGCGCGGTCACATCGTCGATGAGGGAGTCGACGTCAAGCTGAACATACGCGTTGAACCCGTTCTCATGCGCTGAATCTATAGCCGCGCCGAGCGCTCCCCTGCCGGAATCCATCTCGAGGTCGTAGCACTTCACGCCGTCGTGGTCGGTGTTGAAAATCACCGTGTTCATGTCAAACCCGGAAAGCTCCTCGAACAGCGCCGGAAGCTCCTCCGCAAGGGACGCATCGGTCTGTTCCCCGGTGTAGAAATCCACCGTAGGAGTCAGCATTACCGCGCGCATTCCGCTTGGAAGGTACACCATGCTCTCGCCGGAAACCAGATCAGCCGCGCTCTCTGCAAAGGCGCTGTCGTCGGTCTGTTCCTCAGATACTGCGGCTTCCTCCGTCTGCGGAACTGCGGACGCCGCTCCGGACAGCACTCCCAGCGCAAGCACCGCGCTCATCATGCATTTAAAGAAACGTTTCATTTTAATTCCTCGTTATAAAATATCTCTTAGTGCCGTAATTTCCTTTTTCACCTGTTTGCTGACCGAGCTTTCCGGCTGGAATACGCTCCGATAGCTGTACAGCGCGATTCCGCCGTAGCTTGAGCACTTCTTTGCCGCCGCCGCCTGCCTGGAAATTATGTCGCTGTTATTTACCCACTCGTACTTTCCGCTGCCTGCCCAGGTATCTTCGCAGCCTACCTTCGATACTGAAAGCCCGGCTATCAGCGGTATCCCGCCCTGCTTCGCAAGCGCGTCCCACTCGTCAAGCGTGGACTGATACGGCGCTGCGGAATTTTCAAACCCGTAGTAGATCTGCGGTATCATGATATCCACATAGCCCGGCGTGGTACACCATTTGCGCACGTCCGCATAGAGCTGATTGTAGTTGTTCTCAATACGCCCCTGCGTGCTTACGCTGAATTTCGCCGTGGAATTCGCCGAATGGACCGCGCTGTAAAGCTCCTTCACCATGCGGTCGCAGTTCGCAAAGCGGAAATCCGAAAGGCTGGAATACCCGCTCGCCGAATACGCCGCAGAGTCAAACGAAGCGTCGGTCGTGGGATAGAAATAATCGTCGATGTGCAGCCCGTCAACGTCGTAATTCGAGACTATTTCGGCGGCTCCTGCCGCGATAAGCTCCGTTACCTCGTCGTATGCCGGGTTCAGGTAGTAGGTACCGTTGACGTTCACTGCGTACTTCCCCGCCATTCCATCGCCCTTTGCAAAGGTGTAGACCGGAAAGCTTCCGTAGCTGGAAATTTCAGAGGAGCCGCACGCACGCAGCGGATTTATCCAGGCGTGGAACGATATCCCGCGCTTGTGAGCCTCGGAGATCATGACCTCCAGCGGATCGTAACCGGGATCCTTGCCAAGCGTTCCGGTGACGTACTTCGACCACGGAAACAGCTCAGACCGGTAATAAGCGTCGCTGTGCGAGCGCACATGAACGTACACCGTGTTTATCCCAAGATCGGCGCAGTTCTCATAGACCGCCGCGATATTACTGCGAAAGCCCTCTTTTGACTGTCCCTGAAGCAGCGCGGCAAGCTCAATGTAGCTTATCCAGATTCCCTTGACCTCGCTGTAATTCACAGCGGAATAGCTTCTGCTTCCGAATTCGGACGGAGTATGCTCAACGGCAGCCTGTGTGGTCGTTACTGTCGTTTTCGGCGTGGTCGTTACAGTGGTGTGCGGTGTGGTGTGTTCCTTTACTGCTGACGTACTGGATTTCGTAGCTGCCTGCACAGCGGAAGCGGTCGTCTGCGGCTTTGCCGGTGTGCTGGAGGTCTGCTGTGTGGTTTCCTCCGGCATTTCCGCTGTATCCGGCTGATTTTCGGCTGCGCTGGAATCAGGTTCTGCAGGCTCCGCTGTTATCTCCGCCGACGATACGTCCGACTGCGGCGCAGACTCCTGCTGAACCGGCTCAGATGTCACCTCCGGAACCGCCGCAGTGCTCACCGAGTGCTCGGCGAAGTCCGCAATACTGACCCCCTGTGTCCCCTGCGAGGCGCAGCCGGAAAGAGTGACCACCGACATCAGAATGCACAGCGCTCTTGTTATTTTGTTCATATTTTCCCTCAATACCGCCCGGTTCCCCATTCCGAACCCGGACAGCTTTATATATACTTATAGATATTATCATTATAACACCACTCTGCATAATTGTCAATAGCCGGAAATAACAGCGGCGGCTGTTTCCGGGAATTTTGCCCGAAAAGTGTTATAATATGTAAAGCTCCGGAGAAAAAGCGCACTTTTCAAAGAAATCCGCTTGCAATTCTGCGCAGGAAATGCTAGAATAAAAGCAATAAGCAAAAGCTACATGGGAAAGGATACAACAAAATGAACAGAATACTAGCATCGATACTTGCTGCGGCTCTGACGCTCAGCACGGGCTGCACGAAAGCTCCCGTGACCTCCAGCGAAATTATCTCCACGGCGGAGCAGATAGTCAGCACAGATGGCCGTGGAACTCACGAAACCGATGAAATCCCCGACGAGCAGACACAGCAGACCGGATTCAAGGTCAGCGGGACAAAGCTCCTTGACGCAAACGGAAACGAATTCATCATGCGCGGAATAAATCACCCGCACTCCTGGTTCACAGCTCAGGACGACACCGCCCTTGAAGCCATCGCAGCGACAGGAGCAAACACGGTGCGCATCGTCTGCGGAAGCGGTCAGCAGTACAATAAGGACAGCGTTGAAAGCCTCAACAAGCTTACCGACAAGTGCAAGGAGCTTGAAATGATCGCAATACTCGAGGTCCACGACGTCACCGGAAAGGACGATACCTCGCTTCTGGAAACCGCCGCGGATTACTGGATAGAAGTTAAGGAAGCGCTCATCGGAAAAGAAAACTACGTTATACTCAACATCGCCAACGAGTGGGTCGGAAACTGGGACGGTCAGAAATGGTGCGACGGATACACCTCGGTAATTCCAAGGCTCCGGGAAGCCGGAATAAAGAACACCATCATTGTGGACGCCGCAGGCTGGGGTCAGTACGGGCAGAGCGTTACCGACTACGGCGAGCAGGTATTCGCCGCTGACCCGGACGCCAACACGATGTTCTCCGTTCATATGTACGGCACAGCCGGAAAGAACAAGGCAACTATCGCGCGGAATCTCAAGCTGTCCACCGACAAGGGGCTGTGCATGATAGTCGGCGAGTTCGGCTGGAATCACTCCGACGGCGACGTTGACGAGGAGTACATTCTCGAGTACTGCAACGAAAACAGCGTCGGCTGGCTCGCCTGGAGCTGGAAGGGCAACGGCGGTGGCGTTGAGTACCTCGACCTCGCAGACGAATGGGACGGCTCGTCGCTTTCCGACTGGGGCGAGACTGTAGTCAACAGCGACCTCGGGCTGAAAAAGACCTCCGTTAAGTGCAGCATTTTTGATTGAAGAAACGAACCATAATAAGGGAACCTCTAAAAACCGGTGTGAAAAGCAAAAATGGGCAGGGTGTGCCAGATTCTAGGAAAGCCGACGAAGTAAGGCTGTATGCCTTACGAGGAGGTTTGACGACGAAGATGGCGCGCACTGCCCATTTTCGCTCACATGAGGTTTTTAGAGGTGACCATAATAAATACCGGGACTGTTTCGTACAGCCCCGGTTTTTTTTATTCGCCTATCATGCCGCGGAATTCCTGCTCGGAGATTATCGTAACTCCAAGCTCCTGCGCCTTTGTCAGCTTGCTTCCTGCTTCCTCGCCCGCCAGAACGTAGGCAGTTTTTTTGCTGACCGACCCGGAGCATTTCCCGCCGCGCTCCTCAATAAGCTTCTTCGCCTGGTCGCGGGTCAGCGTGGGGAGGGTTCCTGTCAGCACAAACGTCTTGCCTGCCAGCTCGTCGGAAACCTTGCCGCTGTCGTATGTCATGTTTACGCCGTGGTTTTTCAGCCGCTCAATGAGCTTTATCCGGTGCGGCTCCTGCATTGCGTTGTAGACCGAATCCGCCATGATGTCGCCGAAGCCGTCTATGCTGCAAATCTCAAGCGGAAGCGCTTCCATTATCGCTTCCATGCTGCCGAACTTCTCGCACAGCAGCTTCGCCGCGCGCTGACCTATCCCACGAATTCCCAGTGCGAACACCAGTCTGTCAAGGCTCGCTTTTTTGGAGTTCTCAATAGAATTTATCAGGTTCTCCGCCGACTTCATTCCGCCCGTGACCTGCATTACGGTCTGCACATCGAGTTCATAGAGATCGGCGACGTTCGAAACAAACTTGTTGTCAAGAAGCTGCTGAACTATCGCCTCGCCGAGACCTTCAATGTTCATCGCATTGCGGCTCGCGAAATGCTCGATCGACCTTGCAAGCTGCGCCGGACAATCGATATTCTGACAGCGGATAACAGCTTCGTCCTCGTCGCGGAGGGCTTCCGCACCGCATATCGGGCAGACGTTCGGAATGAAGTACGGCTCCGAACCTTCGCGGTGCGAAACGCTGCGGACTACCTCCGGAATGATGTCCCCCGCCTTGCGGACTACAATGCGGTCGCCGACCCGGATATCCTTGTCTGAGATGATGTCCTGATTGTGCAGGATAGCGCGGGAAACCGTAGTCCCGGCAAGCTGAACCGGGTCGAACACCGCAACCGGAGTCAGCGCGCCGGTTCTGCCGACATTTATCTCGATTTCGTTGAGGGTGGTCTCTTTCTCCTCGGGGGGATACTTGAACGCCACCGCCCACTTCGGCACCTTCGTCGTAAATCCGATCTCGTTTCTCATGGCGAAATCGTTGACCTTTACGACCGCGCCGTCGATGTCAAACGGTAGGCTCCGGCGCATTTCGCCAATCTCCCGGATACGCTCGATAACCTCGTCTGCCGTGTGGACTACCCTGTAATCGGGAATGACCGTGAAGCCCAGGCTCTGCATGTATTCGAGCGATTCGGAGTGACTGGAAAGCTCCTTCCCGCGAAGCTGCTGAAGATTGAACACGAAAATATCAAGCTTCCGCTTTGCAGTGACCGAGCTGTCCTTCTGGCGTAGCGACCCTGCCGCAGCGTTTCTCGGATTCTTCGGCATTGGCTCGCCGAGGCGCTCCTGCTCCTCGCAGAGCTTGGCGAAGCTCCTGCGCGGCATGTAGACCTCGCCGCGCACCTCGATGAATTCGGGAGCTTCATTGAGCTTCAGCGGAATGGAGCGGATAGTTTTAAGGTTGGCGGTTATGTCCTCGCCCTCGAAGCCGTCGCCACGGGTGGAGCCTCTTGTGAACACGCCGTTCTCGTACTCCAGCGACACGGACAGACCGTCTATTTTCGGCTCCACAGTGAACTCACGCGCGCCCTGCTCCATCACGCCGGAAAGGAACCCGCGCACCTCGTCCTCGCTGAAAACGTCCTGGAGGGAGCCCATCTGCACCGTGTGAGCTACCTTCTCAAAACTGCTGCTGACCGTTCCGCCGACCCGGTGCGTCGGGGAATCCGGCACGGCAAGCTCCGGGAACTGCTGCTCAATGCCGCGCAGCTCCCGCATGAGCGCGTCGTACTCGTCGTCCTCGATGGTCGGGGAGTCCAGGTCGTAGTAACTGTGATTGTGCTTCTCGATGACTGCGCGAAGCTCCGCAGCGCGCTTTTCCGCTTCCCTTATCTCCATTTGAACCTCCGTTTGCGGCTGCACCGCGCTGGTTTTGCGCGTTCCGCCTTAATCTAAAACAGCCTCGTAGTCCTGAAGCAGACCCACAAGGTCAGTATCTCCCGCGACAACGTGGGTGTAGGCGTCGGGTATCTTGCCTACGATTATGGTCTCAGCCGCGACTATCGACGCGGACACCGGTACCCTTGATGTGAAGCCTGGTATCACCGCGTCCGCCGTGACCTCGATATGTATTACTATCCGGTGGCGGGTCTGGTTCAGCCCCGCTTCGGTGAACTCGCTGACTATCGCGGTCTGCGCATAGCCCACAGGGCTTACCGTCATGCCGACGTCAAAGCCGCGGCCGTGCAGAAGCTGCAATCCAGTGAGTGTTCCCACCGGTATCATGATATCTATGCCGCTCATGCGGTCAAGTTCGCGCTCAAGCCGGGCAGCTATGTTGTTTTTCAGTCGGTTGATGTTCATTGCGTTGCTCTCGATGGAGCACACCGAACCGCTTTCGTCCCGCTCAATCGTCACCAGCGAGGAATAATCCGCGTCCTCGCGCTCAAGCTCCGCCGCTATCGAGCGGGTTATCATCGCCGACACCGCCGCGTGGCACTCGTTGTAATTCACAGTCTCCACGATCGGGCGGAAGCTCAAATCAACTATAAACGCCAGACCTATCAGTATCAGCGCTGCCGCTATCAGCTTCACGCCGAGCTTCCGCAGCCCGGAGCGCGTTTTTTCTCCCATCATCAGTATCACCTCTGCATATTCTATGTCTATGCAGAGGTGACGGTGAATTTGTACAAGTTTTCCAGTTTAAACGGGTCAGTGACGGGTGTGACGGCTTACTATAACTTCTTTTATATATTTTTTGTTTTCAATTTTTATAAAAAGGGTTAGATAAACCCGTCACACCCGTCACCCCATCATTTTCCAATTAGAATCAGTTATTCACAAAAGCCTCGAAAGCCCTGTAAGCCGCCCAAATATCGGTCTTTGCAGTTATCTCGAACGGAGCGTGCATGGACAGCACCGGTACGCCCACGTCGATAGTGTTGACGTCGAGATTTGCGATATAAGCCGCCACCGTTCCGCCGCCGCCGATATCTACCTTGCCAAGCTCGCCGGTCTGCCAGATAACGCCGTTGGCGTCGAGCAGTCTGCGGATCTCGCCTGCGAACTCTGCGGAAGCGTCAGAAGTGCCGCTCTTGCCGCGGGAGCCTGTGTACTTTGTAACGCACACGCCGCCGTTCAGCAGTGCGCTGTTGCGCTTCTCGAACACGTCGGGGAACGTGGGGTCGAACGCCGCGTTAACGTCCGCGGACAGGCAGCGGGAATTCTGGAGCACGGTCCTGCCCTTTACGCCGAAGGTTGAAGCCAGGTCGGCGATGAAATAACGCAGGTAAGAGGAACGCAGTCCGGTGTTGCCGTCGGAGCCGGTCTCCTCCTTATCGGTGAGGATAGCTACTGCGGTCTTCTCGGGGTTGTTCAGCTCCAGGACCGCCATCAGCTCGGTGTACGCGCACACTCTGTCGTCCTGACCGTAGGCGCCTACCAGGCTTCTGTCGAAGCCTACGTCCTTAGCCTTGAACGCAGGAACTGCTTCCAGCTCGGCGGATATGAAGTCAGACTCGACAATGCCGTACTTCTCGTTGAGTATCAGCATGATGTTGAGCTTTACAAGCTCGCTGCCCTCGTCGTCCCTGAAGGGACGGCTGCCGATGATGATGTTGAGCTCCTCGCCCTTGATGAGCTTGGGAGCCGGGCGCTTGTACTGCTCGTCTGCAAGGTGCGGGAGCAAGTCGGAAACGCAGAATACCGGGTCGTTTTCGTCCTCGCCTATGTTTACTGTTACTTTAGTGCCGTCAGCCTTGATGATAACGCCATGCAGCGAGAGCGGAACGGTCGGCCACTGGTACTTCTTGATGCCGCCGTAGTAGTGGGTCTTGAAGTAAGCTACCTCGTCCTTTTCGTAGAGCGGGTTCTGCTTCATGTCGAGGCGCGGGGAGTCGATATGAGCCGCAACCAGGTTCACGCCGTTCTCAATGGACTCCTTGCCGATAACAGCCAGGATAACGGACTTCTCGCGGTTGAGGTAGAAAACCTTGTCGCCGGGCTTGTACTTATTCTTCGCACTGAACTCAACGAATCCGCGCGCCTTCGCCATCTTCACGATCTCGGCGGAAGCCTCGCGCTCAGTCTTTGCGATGTCCAGGAACGCCTTGTAGCCCTCGCAGAACTTATCGCACTTCTTCAGTTCCTCCTCGGACATGCGGAGAACTGCGTTCTTCTTGTCCGCAAGCAGCTTTTCCTTTAATTCCTTAACGGTTAACTTTTCTGACTTTGCCATAGTGATTATCCTTTCTCATCATAGAGTTTTTTGTATGTGTCCATCGCCCGGTCTATCTTATTGACGTAATGCGCCGTGTCAGATATCGGGATAACGTCCAGATGTACGCCGTCGGAGGAATACTCCTTATCGGCGAGCCATTCGTTCACCTGACCCCGCCCTGCGTGGTACGCCGCCATAGCGGTGTCCACATTGCCGAACTCGCTGCAGAGATACCCTACCAGCCAGCAGCCGTATCGGATATTCGTCTCGGGATCGTACATGTCGAGGTAGCGCGCGTCCTCGTCGCCCAGCCGGAACTTCACCCAGTCGAAGGTGTCCTCCATTATCTGCATGAGTCCCCTCGCTCCGACGTTCGAGACCGCTCCGGGATCGAAGCCGCTCTCGGTCTTTATCACCGCGTAAACAAGATACTTGTCAAGCCCGTTCTCCCGGGAGTACTTCTCAACGTAGCTTTCGTAGCGCAGCGGGTGGGTGTAACGCTGATAATATCCCCAGCCGAACCACCCAGCAGTTCCCAGGAGCGCCGCGATGATCACGGTGATCACCACTGCCGGGAGTACGCGCCGTTTTCTGCGATATTTTGTCATTTGCCGCCTTTCAGTTGCGAGATAACGCCCTGCGCAGCTTCCGCTAGCTGGCGCTGAGTTCCGTTGTTTTCTATGCAGAAGCCGCTCCGCTGCCGGTAGAACTCCTCGCCGTGCTGGCTTTTCAGCCTTGCCCGGGCAAGCTCCTCGGTGATGCCGTCGCGCTTCATTATGCGCTGCACGCAGTTCTCGGGGTCTGCGGTCACACTGACTATGCTCCCGCACAGGAATTCAAGCCTCGCCTCGAACAGCGTCGGCGCGTCCAGAAGAACGTAATCTCCGGCGCTTTTCAGCTTTTCCGCGATATTATATGTAATATAAGGGTAAATTATTTTGTTGAACAGCGCGCGTTTCTCCTCGCTGTGGAAGATAAGCTCCGCCGTTTTCCTGCGGTCGAGCGTCCCGTCCTGGAGAATAAGCTCCGGCGACAGCCTGTCGTGAAGCTCGGTCAGCGCGGGACGTCCCGGCTGAACAACCTCCCTCGCGGACAGGTCGCAGTCTATGACATCAAAGCCGCTCTCCGCGAACGCCCGGCAAACGGTTGATTTTCCCGCCCCGGACATTCCGGTAAGTCCCACGATAAGTCTGCTCATACCTCTATCACCCTGAATGCCGCGGCACGGAGAAGCCGGTTGTACACCGCAAGCCCTATGCCCTCCTTTGACGGCATTTCTACGTAGATTGTTTTCGCGCCCTCGTCGTCCGCCTCGCGGAGAAGCGCGAACAAACGATGCGCCTGCTCTGCGGCGTCCCTGCCGAAGCAGCGGAACATTCCGTGCTCCACCGGGTCGGCGGAAAGCGCCAGGGTACCCTCTGCGGCATGTGACATGCACCAGTCCCCGAACTGCTTTCCGTGGGCGTTCACGATGAACACCTCCGCCTTCGGGGAGTAATGCTTGTACTTCATGCCCGGCGACATCACCTTAGCGCCCTTCGGCGGCTCGGAGGTGACAGCCGGGTCGATATCGGCCTGGCACAGCTCCGACAGCATTTCCGCAGTAACTCCGCCGGGTCTCAGTATTCTCACACGGTCAGCCGCCGGGAAGCACAGCACGGTGCTTTCCACGCCGCAGCGGCACTCGCCGCCGTCGATTATCAGCGGTATCCTGCCGTTCATGTCGTTCATGACATGCTGGGCAGTGGTGGGGCTGGGGCTTCCCGACAGGTTCGCGGACGGCGCCGCGAGCGGGAATCCGCAGGCGTCGATTATCGCCCTTGCCGCAGGGCTTTCCGGCATTCTGACTGCAACGGTGTCCAGTCCGCCGCTGGTAGCCGCAGGTATCATGTCCGACTTCGGAAAAATCATCGTCAGCGGCCCCGGCCAGTACTTCTCAGCTATTTTCAGTGCCAGCTCCGGTATCTCGCGAACCAGCGGCGGGAGCTGCTCCAGCGCGCTGATATGCACTATCAGCGGGTTGTCCTGGGGGCGTCCCTTGGCCTCGAATATGCTTCGGACTGCGGCTTCGTTGCGCGCGTCTGCGGCTAATCCGTAGACCGTCTCTGTGGGTATGCCGACTACGCCGCCCGCCGCCATTATTTCAGCCGCTTTCTTCGCCGACTGCTCGGAAAACGGCAGAAGCTCTGTGTTCAATCTGGTCATTTCCTTTCTTACTGCTGCTTGAGGAGCTTCGCGGTCTGGTCTGCAAGACGCAACGCCTCGAACACCTCGTCGCAGCCGCCGTTCATCATCTCGTCCAGCTTATAGAGCGTCAGCCCTATGCGGTGGTCGGTCACGCGGGACTGCGGGAAATTGTAGGTGCGTATCCGCTCGGAGCGGTCTCCGGTGCCGACCTGTATGCGGCGTTCCTCGGCTATGGCGCTGTCGCGGGCTTCCAGCTTCGCTTCGTAGAGCTTGCTGTACAGCTTCTTCATCGCCTTTTCCTTGTTCTTGAACTGGGAACGCTCCTCCTGGCACTCTACAACTGTCCCGGTCGGCTTGTGGATTATTCTTATCGCGGATTCCGTCTTGTTGATATGCTGACCTCCCGCGCCGCTTGAGCGGAACGTTTCGATGAGCAGGTCGGCGGGGTTTATCTCCACGTCGACTTCCTCGGCCTCCGGAAGCACCGCCACCGTCACGGTGGAGGTCTGTATGCGCCCCTGGGACTCCGTTTCGGGAACGCGCTGGACGCGGTGAACTCCGCTTTCGTACTTCATTTTGGCGAACACGCCTTCGCCCTCCACTAGGAAGCTCACCTCGCGGTATCCGCCAAGCTCGGTCGGGTTGGAGTCAAGCTCCTCGACTTTCCAGCCCTGCCGCGCCGCATACATGCTGTACATTCTGAGCAGCGAATTTGCGAACAGTGCGGCTTCCTCGCCGCCTGCGCCTGCGCGTATCTCGATTATGCAGCTCCGGTCGTCGTCCGGGTCCTTCGGGAGCAGGAGTATTTTCAGCTCCTCGGAGAGCTTTTCCATAGCCGCTTTGTTCTCGTCGTACTCGCTCTGGGCAAGCTCGCGAAGCTCTGCGTCGCCGCCGGCTTCGTTCAGTGCTTCAACCGCGTCGTCAAAGCCGCGCTGAGCCTTCTTGTATTTCTGCCAGACCTCCATAAGCGGGGTCAGGTTCTTGTGTTCTCTCATCAGGTCGCGGTACAGCTTGTTATCGGCTATCACCGCCGGGTCGGACAGCTTTGCGCTTATCTCGTCATAGCGCGCCTCCGCCATTACTAATTTTTCGTTCATTGTTTACCTCCATGCGTTGACTATGTGTACGTCCGCACTGCTAACGCTCGGAGGATTCCGTCTCGCGGAGGACTGACCTGATCTTCTTCTCGCATTTGGAGCGGGGTATCATGAATACATGCCCGCAGCCCTGGCAGCAAAGCCTGAAGTCAGCTCCGCAGCGCTGGACAAGCATTTTGTCGCTGCCGCAGCCTGGGTGCACCTTCTTCATGACAAGTATATCACCGACTCTGACGTCCATCTGCGTTCACGCCCCTTTCTTTCTGCATACATATGTTATTATATCACGTTTTCGTTATAATTGCAATAAAAAATGAGATTTTTTGTGCATAATTCCGGAAGGAGCTCCGCAAACCTCCGCAGCACTTGACAATCCGGCGAAAACATAATACAATATAACTATAACACGTGAAAGGAACAGCCATGGAAAACGAAGAAGTTAAGCACAAGCGCAGAGTGCGCTATTCGGGAACTCACCCGAGAAGATTCGAAGAAAAATACAAGGAGCTGAACCCCGAGAAATACTCCAGGGATATCGAGCACATAATCTCCCGCGGAGCCACTCCGGCGGGAATGCACATTTCAATAATGGTCAGCGAGATACTGGAATTTCTCGACATAAAGCCGGGACAGACCGGTCTTGACGCCACCCTGGGCTACGGCGGTCACACCCGCGCAATGCTTGAAAAGCTCCAGGGAAGCGGACACATCTACGCGCTGGACGTCGACCCCATCGAATCTGAAAAGACGAAAAAGCGCCTTTCAGACCTCGGATTCGGCGAGGATATCCTCACTGTAAAGCTGCAAAATTTCAGGGACATCGACAAGGTCGCCGCCGACGCCGGAAAGAAATTTGACTTCGTGCTCGCCGACCTCGGCGTAAGCTCCATGCAGATAGACAATCCGGAGCGCGGATTCTCCTATAAAATCGACGGTCCGCTCGACCTCCGAATGAACCCGCAGAAGGGCAAAAGCGGCGCGGAGCGTCTCCAGGAGCTGACCTACGCGGAGATAGTCGGAATGCTGACGGAAAACTCCGATGAGCCATACGCGGAGCAGATAGCGCGTACCATCATGAGATACCGCAACAAGGGCGTGTACATCTCGACCACCACACAGCTCCGCGAGTGCATAACCGAAGCGCTGTCCTTCCTGCCGAAAAACGAGCAGAAGGAAACGATTAAAAAGTCCTGTCAGCGCGTATTCCAGGCTATCCGCATCGACGTCAACAGCGAATTTGAGGTGCTGTATGAGTTCCTCGAGAAGCTGCCGAACGTGCTCGCTCCCGGCGGACGGGCGGCTATACTGACGTTCCACTCCGGCGAGGACAGGCTCGTTAAGCGCTCATTCAAGGAGCTGCACCGCGCGGGCGTTTACAGCGACGTCGCAAGGGACGTAATACGCCCCACCCCGGAGGAATGCGTGAAGAACCGCCGCGCGCGGTCAACAAAGATGAGATGGGCTGTGCGGGCGGAGTGACCGCTCACATCAGCTTCATCAGCTTGCAGTTGACTATACCGGCGCTCCAGAAATCCGAGATCGGGATATTCCGCACCTGGCAGACTATGCTCGAATCCATCGCGCCATGACCTACGATAAGCACGTCCTTGCCGGCATTCACGAGCGGGTAAGCCACTTCCCGCAGGAACTCCCCGGTTCTGGCAAAGAGCTGCTCAAAGCTCTCGCCGCCGTCCACCGGCTCGGTGTATTTCTCGGGGTGCAGGAAAAGGTCCGCGATGGGACTTCCCGGCTTGTCGAAGCTGTATTCCATGCCCTCGCAGGCTCCGAAGCTCATTTCTACCAGCCGCTTGTCCGGAATTATCGGAATGTTCCGCCCGCGCAGGACTATCTCAGCTGTTTCCCGGGCGCGTATCAGCGGCGAGCAGTAGCACACGTCAAAATGTACGTCTGCGTACTCCTCACGCGCTTTTTCAGCCATCTGCCTTCCGTTGGCGTTCAGCGGAATATCCGTTCTTCCCTGCAGCTTGTGCCTTTCGTTCCAGTCTGTTCTTCCGTGCCGCATTATGTATAACATTGCTGTTCTTGTTCTCCTGTCTGTTTATCTTCTGGCAGGTCTCGGCCTGCAAACTGATTATAGCATACTGCCCGGAAATTGTCAATCTGCCGGGAAACTCGGGTTCAGATTTAGCGTACTGCCTTAATTTCACTACATTATTGATTGCTGGTGATATTCATGAAAATTGTGTTATTAGTGGTTCTGATCCTGCTGGGATCGATCCTGCTGCCGTTTTTGTTCCTGTTTATCTGCGGTCTTTTCGTGGATACCAGGAAGCAGTACGAACGCGACAGCAAGTTCTACCGCGCCCTGCTGGACGGCTCCACAACTGTTATCCTGTGGTGCCTCGGAGTGCGGTACCAAATCAGCGGCGAGGAGAAATTTCCTGAAACCGGGAACTTCCTCTTTATAAGCAACCACCGCTCAAACTATGACCCCATCATACAATGGACGGTGTTCAAGCGTTACAGGCTCTCGTTCATCTCAAAGAAGGAAAACTTCAGAATTCCGTTGTACGGCAGGATAATACACCGCTGCTGCTTCATGCCGATAGACCGCAAAAGTCCACGGAAAGCCATGGAAACGGTAAACCGCGCCGCAAAGCTGCTCACCGAGACCGGGAATTCCGTCGGAGTTTACCCCGAGGGAAAGCGCAGCAAGGAAGGCAGGCTGCTGCCGTTCCACGCGGGAGTTCTGAAAGTGGCTCAGAAAGCCGGAAAACCTGTTGTAGTATCCACTATCGAGGGCACTGAGAACATCTTCCGGAACATCAAGCGGTTCAGAAAAACCGCAGTGACGATAAAAATACTGGAAACCATAGACGCGGCAAAAGTCCGGGAATTAAAGACCTCGGAACTCAGCGAATACTGCGAAGCGCTTATGAAAAAAGAACTGGAGGAGCATACATAATGATCTACGTTTTATATAATCCATTCGCGGGCAACAAGACCTGCAAGGAGCAGTCCAGAAAGCTGACCAACCTTTACAAGGACGGGCAGCTAACATTCCGCAGCATGACGGATATCAGCTATCCGGAATTCTTTTCAGGTCTCAAGGGTGAGGATCAGGTGATAATCTGCGGCGGCGACGGTACCCTGAACCGCTTCGTGAACGACGCCAGAGAAATCGACATTCACAACGATATCCTATATTACGCCGCGGGCAGCGGAAACGACTTCCTGCGCGATATCGGCAAGGAAAAGGGCTGTGATCCGTTCGTGATAAATCAGTACATAAAGGAGCTTCCCTCCGTCACCGTAAACGGGAAGGAAACACTATTCTTAAACGCGATCGGTTTCGGGATCGACGGCTACTGCTGCGAGGTCGGCGATGAACTGCGAAAAAAGTCGAACGGAAAGCCGGTAAACTACACCAGCATCGCTATAAAGGGACTGCTCTACGCATTTAAGCCCACCGACGCCACCGTGATCGTCGACGGAGTGGAAAAGCGCTACAAAAAGGTGTGGATCGCCCCCACGATGAACGGAAGGTTCTACGGCGGCGGAATGATCGCAGCTCCGGATCAGCGCCGGAACGCTCCCGACGGCAAGTTTTCCGTAGTCGTCTGGCACGGTTCAAACAAGCTGAAAACGCTGGTCGTGTTCCCATCTATTTTCAAAGGCGAGCATGTGAAGCACAGCGAGTGTATCGACATCATCAAAGCCGACGAGGTAACTGTCAGATTTGACAAGCCCTGCGCGCTCCAGATAGACGGAGAAACCATACTGAACGTTACTGAATACAGCGCAAAGAGCAGCGCCAGAGTCAAGGCAGAAAAGCAGCAGGTTTCATCAACATAAAACGAGCCGGGAGTTTTCAGTAACTCCCGGTTTTTGCGCTTCATAATCAATTTGAGAGAATAACGCATTGCATTTACCATTATTTTCTAGTATAATCATATTATCTTTTTTTGAGGGAAGCCATGCCAACAGCACAAATCGTTACAGATGAACTTATACGCTCAGCCGCGCTAAAAATCCGGCGGCGGTATCGAATGCGAAAAAATATGCTCCCTGGGCGAATTCTCCAACCTGCGCAAAACAGCGGACGAAACGCTGATTTTCGGGGAATGCCGCGGCAGCGGGAAAAATCCATACAACACATCGGCGGATTTTTCGGGAGAAACTCCGGTATTCAGATGCTCCTGCCCGAGCCGCCAGTTTCCGTGCAAACACAGCCTTGCGCTTATGATGGAGTGGCTCTCGGAGAAAAACTTTGAAACCTCGGATATTCCCGAGGACATCGCGCAGAAAAGGGAAAAAGCCGCAAAGCGCGCCGAACGCTCCACGGCTCAGCCGGCATCCCCGAAGCAGAATAAATCGGCTGCCGAAAAGATGCTCAGAAAGCAGCTTGAGGGGCTTGACCTCGCGGAGAGCTTCGTAAAGGATATGCTCGACCGCGGAGTCTACTCGGTCAGCAGCGCTGCCGCCGACCAGAACGCCTGCAAGCTTATCATCGAAAGGGCGGGAATGAGTATCTCCGAAGCCGTAAAAGCCGCCAAGAACGAGCTTAAAAACACCCTGTCCGAACCGTATGCCGGTGTCCTTGCCGTGACGGACAGCCGCCGTCTGCGCGGCGGAGCGATTTTCGGACTGCTCCACTATATCCCGCAGGAGCACCATATTCTGCTCTGCCCGATGTCGCTTGTCCACCCGGACGGAATCACCAAACTATGCTGAAGGAGGCGCGGAACTATGAATACAACGCCATTTTACGAACTCCACGACAGGCTATACGACCGCGCCTCGGCAGGCTGCGCGTCGATTGCGGAGGATTTCCGGCTGAAACGCGCCGTGGAAAACATGGCTCCCCTCGCAGAAGCCAACAAGACGTTCGCGCGGCTCGGGAACATGTGCGCGAAGCTCTTCACGGAGCCTGAGCCAGCGCTGCTCCTCGCCGAATGCGATGAAAGCCTCCTCGTAAGGCTGTATGCCTTACGAGGAGGTGCAACACGATGTTGCAGAGCGAAATAACCGGGCGACGGCATGGACGCCGTCGCATCAGAAATTTCGCTCGTTGAAAGAAGCAGTCTGTGTGCTATACACATTTTCACTCAAACAAGGGTTTTAGAGATGACCTTAATTAACTGCAGTTATGACTTTTTATTGTGCGGTTATAATCACGACTGAGCAAATGTCCTGATAATTCCTATTACGAAAAGAACTATCACCATTATGGGAAGAACGCAGGTCACATAACCTCTCATAAAGTTCTTCATTTTCAGACCCTTGCCTGTGTTGGCTTCCTTGATGTAATTATCCCAGCCCCAGCCCTTTTTCAGCACGCAGAACAGTATAATTACCAGAGAACCAAGCGGAAGTATCAGGTTGCTGACGATAAAATCCTCAAGATCCATAATACTTGTTCCTTCGCCAAGCGGCTGAATGAAGCTCAGCAGATTGAATCCAAGGCTGCACGGCAGGGAGAGCACAAACAGGAGAATTCCGTTTACAATGCAGGACTTCTTTCGTCCCCAGCCGAACAGATCCTGCGTGCATGCTGTGATCTCCTCAAAAACAGCCAACACGGTAGACAACGCCGCAAATGACATAAACACGAAGAAAAGGCTTCCCCACAGTCTGCCAAGCGGGAGGTTGTTGAATATATTCGGCAGCGTAATGAAAATAAGGCTCGGACCGCTGTCCACGTCTACGCCGTACGCAAAGCACGCCGGGAATATGATAAGTCCGGAGGAAAGCGCTACCAGAGTATCCAGAATCGCAACATTGACAGATTCACCAAGGAGTGATCTTTCCTTGCCGATGTAGCTTCCGAATATCGCCATCGCGCCTATTCCAAGGCTCAGGGTAAAGAACGCCTGGTTCATGGCGTTCACGATTATGGTTCCAATGCCTATTTTCTGAACATCTTCAAAATTCGGCATGAGGTAAAATGCAATTCCTTGTTCTCCGCCGGGCATGAAGAAACTGTTTATCGCGAGGATAACCATTATTCCGAGGAGTGCCAGCATCATTACCTTGGTAACACGCTCAAGCCCGTTTTTTAGTCCAATGGAGCACACCAACACCGCCGCCGCAATTACTATACCCATATAAAGTATCATCATAGGAGCGTCGGAAAGCATCTGATTGAACTTCTGGGATATCCCAGAAGCGTCCAGGCCTGACAAATCGCCGGCTGCAGTTGAAACAAAGTACCTTACCATCCAGCCGGCAACTGTTGTATAGAACATCATCAGGAGATACCCGCCTATCATTGCTGCCTTGCCGTGTATATGCCAGACGGTTCCTTTCGGCTCCAGCTCCTGGTACATCTTGACCGGACTTTTCTGCGCCGCCCTGCCAATCGCGAACTCCATGGTTAACACCGGGATTCCCAGTATAGCAAGGAATATCAGATAGATCAACACAAAAACTCCGCCGCCGTTTTGCCCGACGACATACGGAAACTTCCACACATTTCCGATTCCAATTGCACAGCCGGCGCTTAACAAAATAAATCCCAGTCTGCTTCCCAATTTTTCTCTGCCCATTTTATACCTCCGCCTTTTTTCGTGTATCATTTTATCATGGCGTTCCTGAACATGCAACTATACTATGATACTATTTATTTTGTCTGTTGTCAAGTAATTCAGCTAAAATAGTCTGAACAGCAGTCGCTTAATATAAATACACCCCTGAGATCATGTTCCCAGGGGCGATTGATTATGTAATGTGAATCAGTCTATATCCGATGAAATATCAATATTTTCACCTGTAAGACCTATATATGCGCCGTCGCCTGCTTCACTGGCGTCTTTATGAGCAAGAAGCCACTTGTTGCATGCTCTGAGCCATCTGTCCTCTTCGTTCTTTGGAGTTATATTGGGCATGGAGCCGTTTGTTCCCTTAGGAAGAGCAATAACCACCTTAAAGCCGTCCGACTTTTTCGCACTGCACGGAGCATAGTGCAGAGTTGTTTCGTAAACCTCAACGACCTGACCAGCCGCCGCCCTGAACGCCTTGACCTTTGAGGTATCTAATTTTCCATCAACAATATCATCAGCCTTTGCAACGAGAAGAATAAAATCATAAAGACCGATATTAAGCTCGCTATCTCGATGGTACTCAAGGCAGTTAAGCTTGGTATTATGTCCATTGCACCAACCAAGCTGGATAGGCATTCCGCCGTAAGCGTTATTTTGCAGTTCGCCAAAGATTGCAACAGTTTCTAATGCAGTATCGCTCATGACGTATTCAACGCCTTCAGGCAAAGGAGTCTTTTCGTCAAGCGCTTTCATAAGTCCAGCGGTATCGTAACCCTGGAGTACCTTTCCATAGGTCGCGAATTCTTTGTCCAGCACAGAATAAATCTTCATTTCTATTATCGTCCTTTCATAGCTGATATTTAGATAATAGCACATATTATGCTTTTTGTCAATCGCTTTCATTAAATTATTTAAAGTAACCTCTAAAAAACCTATAGCAGCGCCGCACAAAACCCACAAAACGGAAATCGCGCAAGATAAGCATACAAACCAGTTGCATAGTAAAATAAAAAATGGTATAAAAAGAATGAACAAGCAAAAAAGTTTATCAAGCCTGGAGGACGAACTGTCACAGGTACGGACGAAGAAAAAAGAATTTCTGGAGCAGATAAAACGAATGGGCAGCAATGATAAAGCCGTGCTATTACAAAGTAGAGCGCGGGAATATGCCATACGACCTGAAATTAATCGCACTGCATATTTTCGCTCGCATGAGGTTTTTAGAGGCGACATTTAGGCAAGCAAATTTCCTCTGGAAAAATTCTCTGAGATGTGGTATAATTCATTTATAACCACAGCAAAGGGGATAAAATCCATGATAGATAAAATGCTGATACGCGGGGCGAAAGTCCACAACCTGAAAAACATCGACGTGGACATACCACTAAACAAAATAGTCGGAATTGCCGGAGTATCCGGCTCGGGAAAGTCGTCGCTGGCGCTCGGAGTTCTGTATGCGGAAGGTTCCCGGCGGTACCTTGACGCGCTCTCGACCTACACCCGCCGCCGAATGACCCAGGCTTCAAAGGCAGCCGTGGACAAAATACAGTACGTTCCCGCCGCGCTCGCGCTTCATCAGCGCCCGGGCGTTCCGGGAATACGCAGCACTTTCGGCACAGGCACCGAACTGCTCAACAATCTACGGCTCATGTACTCCAGGCTTGCTGACCATCGCTGTCCCAACGGGCACTACCTCAAGCCGACCCTGGCTGTCGCAGCCGGGAAGGAACTGGTCTGCCCTGAATGCGGCGCGCATTTCTATGCGCCGTCCGCCGAGGAATTAGCGTTCAACTCCCAGGGAGCCTGCCAGAAATGCGGCGGCACCGGCAGCGTCCGCACGGTCGACCCGGCGACCCTGGTTCCGGACGATTCACTAAGTATCGACGAGGGCGCGGTGGCTCCGTGGAACAGCCTGATGTGGTCGCTGATGACCGACGTCTGCCGTGAGATGGGAGTACGTACCGACGTGCCGTTCCGGGAACTTACCGAGCGCGAAAAGGAAATAGTGTACCACGGTCCGGCGGAAAAAAAGCATATCTTCTACAAGCCGAAGAACTCCAACCAGGCGGGCGAGCTGGATTTCACCTACTACAACGCGGTCTATACCGTGGAAAACGCGCTTTCAAAGGTCAAGGACGAGAAGGGCATGAAGCGCGTCGAAAAGTTCCTGAAAGAGGACGTTTGCCCGGACTGCCGCGGAACGCGTCTTTCCCAGAATGCACGTTACCCGAAGCTGCGCAGAATTTCCCTCGACCAGGTCTGCACGATGTCTCTTTCTGAACTGGTCGACTGGGTGCGCGGCGTTCCTGACAGCCTTCCCGAGGAAATGCGCCCGATGGCGGTCAGCATATGCGACTCATTTGAGGGAACCGCAAAACGCCTGATCGACCTGGGGCTTGGATATCTTTCGCTCGACCGCTCCGCTGTTACACTTTCCACCGGCGAACGCCAGAGAATGCAGCTTGCCCGCGCCGTCCGCAACCGGACTACCGGCGTTCTGTACGTCCTGGACGAGCCGTCTATCGGACTGCACCCGTCAAACATCGTGGGACTTACCGGGGTAATGCACGACCTGGTAGCCGACGGAAATTCCGTGATACTGGTCGACCACGACACTCAGATTTTGAAGGAATCCGACTGGATAGTAGAAATGGGACCACAGGCAGGCGCAAAGGGCGGACATGTGATCGCCGAGGGAACCGTCCGGGATATATGCGAAAATACGGCGTCACAGATAGGCGCTTTCCTTTCCGGAAAAGCGGAAACTAAGCTGCGCGAGGTCTGCGAACCCGGAGGGCTGTTCTCAGCCGGGACAATTCACCTTTCCACATCGCAGATTCACACGGTAAAACCGCTGGAAGCCGATATTCCGAAGGGGCGGCTGACGGTTGTGACAGGCGTTTCCGGCTCCGGAAAAACCACGATGGTTCTTGAAAGCCTTGTTCCGGCTCTTGAAGCCAGGATAGCCGGAAGCACTCTGCCGGAGCATATCCTTGAGATAAATGCCGATGGCATCGAACATGTCAAGCTGATCGACGCGACTCCGATCGGGATAAACGTGCGCTCCACCGTTGCGACCTACGCCGGAGTACACGACGAGCTGCGAAAGCTCTACGCCAGGTCAGACGGCGCGAAGGAAAAGGGCTATAAGGCAAGCGACTTTTCCTACAACACAGGTTCGCTGCGCTGCCCGGGCTGCGACGGAACCGGAGTTGTCAGCCTTGACGTGCAGTTCCTTCCGGACGTGGATATCCCCTGCCCGGACTGCCGCGGCTCACGGTACGCAAGGTCGGCATACGCTGTGAAGCTTACGGACAAATCCGGCGAACAGGCTTCCCTGCCGGAGCTTATGGATATGGACGTAAACTCCGCGATTGAATTCTGCAGCGAGATGAAATCAGTCAGCCAGAGGCTCCGGGTGCTTCAGCAGCTCGGGCTCGGGTACCTCACTCTCGGCGAGGAAACTCCCAGCCTTTCCGGCGGCGAAGCCCAGCGCCTGAAACTTGCAAGCGAGATCGGCAGAACTCAGACCGACTCGGTATTCGTGTTCGACGAACCGAGTATCGGTCTGCACCCGCTTGACGTGCAGGTACTGCTCGGGGTATTTCAGGCTCTGCTTGATAACGGCGCGACCGTTGTTGTAATCGAGCACGACCTCGACGTGATACGAAACGCGGATTACATTATAGACATGGGACCTGGCGGCGGAGAATCCGGCGGGCGCATAGTCGCGGCAGGTACTCCTCAGCAGATAAAGCAGAACCAAAACAGCATTACGGGAAAATATCTGTAAAATTCAAGCTCCGCGCCAGCCGGCGCGGAGCTTTTTATGGGAACCTCTAAAAACCGGTTTGAAAAGGGAAAATGGGTAGAGTGCGCCGAATGCGATGAAAGCCGACGAAGTAAGGCTGTATGCCTTACGAGGAGGTTTGAAGAAGCAGGCGGTGTGCTATACACATTTTCACTCAAACAAGGTTTTTAGAGGTGACCTTATATCAGAGTTCTTTCAGGTAAAAGTGATCCATCGTTCCGTGAACCACCGAGCGTGGTCTTTCAATACGCCGGAATCCCATTTTCTCGTACAGTTTCAGCGCCGTTTCGAGATTCGTGTGAGTTTCAAGATACAAATTACAGTAGCCCGCCGCTCTCGCCCAGTTTTCCGCCAGCCGGACAAGCTCCTTTCCGTAGCCTTTGCCCTTTGCCGAATCAGTAAGATAAAGCTTCTGAAGTTCCGCGCAGTCCAGAATCCCGGTGAACTCAGCGGCGCCGACTCCGCCTATCATTTCTCCGTTTTCGCCGAGGGCTATGTAGTACACTCTTTTTTGCGGATCGCTTCCGTAATACTTGCTCAGGTGGTTTAATTCCGGGTCGAAATACACCGTGCCCGGAATGTTTAGATGGTATTTTTCCAGGTTTGCCCGAATTATTTCAGCAAGCTGTGCGTCGTCCCCTGCTTCTATTTTTCTGTAGTTCAGCATTTTAATCCCCCATGGATACAAGAATATTAATTTTCATCACAATTATAGCACATGGTGCATTACAAGTCAAGAGCCTAAATACAGCAAAACGCCCCCGAAAATATCGAAGGCGTTTAAATTCTCAGCTCAGTCCATTTGCGTCGGTTAACGCTATTCCGTTGGCGCCAAGCGGGATTTTGTGGTCAAGTCCCACGAACTTGCCGTTCTCCTGCCAGAGCACTTCTTTAACGAATGCGTATTTCTCCTCGTCCCAGGTCGTGAAATCGTCGAGTACAAGCCCGCCGGTATCACCGGAGTTCGCATTAAAGCACCAGAACGTGTGATTCAGGTGATTTTCGCTTATCAGGCGGCGCATGCATGTCATCCACTTCAGGTTTGGTTCCTTCATGAATCCACCCCACTCGCCTATTAAAAGCGGCGCGGTATTCTCATTATGTATGTACAGCCAGTTGTCCTGCCAGCAGTCGCTCAGAAGACTGTCAAAATCATAATCTCCCTGGAACCACGGCTGAAGGTAAACCGTAGGTCCATAATCGTGCGGAGAATACACCAGTTTATCCTGGTACGCTCCGAGATCGACCGGGAAATCCCTTACGCCGCGCAGATTTCCGCCCCACCAGTTGAAATAATAATCGCTGTCGTTCGTGGAGTGATAATCCCTGTTGCCGGTTATGTCTACTGGATATATCTCGGTTCCCTCTACCATTATCAGAACGTTAGGATTCTTTGCCAGTATCCGCGCCGCGGCAGTTTCTGCGGCGTGCTTCCAGTTGTTCGCGGAGTCGGAGTCGTTCCATATCGCCGCTCCGCTGCCTTCGTAGGGCTTTCCGTGCGGCTCGTTTTTCAGGTCGTACGCAATTATCGCGTCGTTGTCCTTGTATCTTTCGGCTAACCATTCCAGCGCGCTGTAATACTCCTCGGCGCTCACTTTATCCGTGTACCACAGGTTGACTGTATGGCCGGAGGCGTTCGTTTCCGCCGAATGGATATCCGGCATTACTTTTATTCCGTTTTCTTCCGCCATCTTCAGGAAATAATCAAATATTTGCAGGCTGTTCATGCTGTTTAGCTCAGTGTTGCAGGCGTTGTTGTAATTTGCCTGCGGGTACTCCCCGGCTGACCACTTATTGATAAGCTCCGCTGAAATAGGTACGCGTATGAGATTGAATCCATGATCCGCGATAGCTTTCACAGACGTTTTTAATTCGCTGTTCCACAGTCCGTCAAAGGTATTGGTGCCAGTGTTGTATCCGAACCAGTTTACGCCTGTCAGCCAAACCTGCTTGCCGTCCTTATCGAGTATCTTATTTCCATCAGTGTGGAGCCAGTCGTCGCCCTGTTCGGCTTTTTCGCTCCGTCTCAGGAGCGTCTCGACATCTGCAGCGGCGCTCTGATTTCCGCCGTCTGCCGAGACATTATTCTGAACAATCGCGCCCTGTTTTACCGTGCATTCCATTTCATTCAGAATCGCCCTGCTTATTTTAAATTCATTTTCCGTATTGATATTACAGCCTATTGCAACAGTGCTTCCAACGGGAATGTCGCCGTTGTACTCCATGCTGGTTATAGTGATGGTATCCCCGGATCGAGAATACGTGCCGTTCCAGCCATCGCACCCGAGCAGTCCGTCTACATCTATCACAAGCTCCCAGCCTGAGATATTATCGCCTGTGTTGTTGGTGATCCCGAGCTGCAGCCCGTAAAACATACTTCCGGCTTCTCCCCAGGAATTGTCCACGGAATATTGCAACACTACGCCGTTTTCCGTAACCTGCGGCTGCGAAGTCTCGGTCTGACTCGCCGGGACCTCCGTCACGGACGAACCGCCGTTTCCAGTGGAATCGGAATTACTCTGCGCCCCTTGTGAACTCTGCAAACTTTGCGACCCATGCGAAGTTTCACCCGAGAATTTTCCGGCTATTACAGCTACCAGCGTAACCGTCAGCCCGACTATCACGGCCGCCATTGCGATAACAGTGACCATAAGCCATTTTGGAATGCCTGTTTTTTCGCCTTTGACAGTTGTTAAATCGGTGGAATCACCAGGAACCGAATTCTTGCTGTGATTATCTTCCATGCCGTTTCCCTTTCATTATTTCCAAACCGTGGGACTATTGATTTCAAAATCAATTATAGCACATTACTTTTATTAAGTCAAGATAATGTCAGATTGACAATGAACTCCTGATATGCTATACTAAATGAAATGTTCAGTCATTCGAACCGCTGAACTGCACAAACTAAAATGCTGAGATTCACGAGGCACAAAAAGTATGGACAATGTATCAAAGCCTACGGCTTACTATCACCTTCCGGGTCTGTTTGAGTTCTACGAACTATACCGCGTTTTTCTGCCGCTGTTCCGTGAACACAGGGAGTACTTTTACGACTGGTGTGAAATAGGCTCAATTTACGGCGCCCCGGCGGACTGCCTCTGGGGCGGAGGGCGTGTCGGATTCGGCGATAACGACCCGGGAGAAGTTCTGGCGCTCATGCGGGAATACAAGATATCAGCGCGGCTGACATTCAGCAACTCCCTGCTCAGGAATGAACATCTTGCAGACAAAAAATGCAACCATTTGTGTGAGCTGTTCAGCGAAAACAGCGGAGTCCAGAACGGCGTTATCATCTGTTCTGATTTACTGTTAAACTACCTGAAAACGAATTATCCAGGATTCTATTTTGTGTCCTCGACCACTAAGGTGCTGACGGAATTTGAGCAACTCAGGAGCGAACTCCAGCGCGGGGATTTCCTTTACGTTGTGCCAGATTTTCGGCTTAACAAGCAGTTCGGACGGTTGAGTGAGCTCTCTCAATCGGAAAAAGACAAGGCTGAATTTCTATGTAACGAATGCTGCTGGTTCTATTGCAGAGACAGGAAGCTCTGCTACGAAAATGTCAGCCGCAGAAATCTCGGGGAAAACTGCCCGGATCATCACTGCAAATCTCCCGGCGCAGCGGAAGGATATCTGTTTTCTAAGGCAATGAGAAATCCCAGTTTTATCGGCACAAACGATATTCAAGACATCTACCTGCCTATGGGTTTCTCTAATTTCAAAATAGAAGGGCGAAGTCTTGGCAGCGCAATTGTTCTGGAATTTTTGCTCTATTACATGACTAAGCCGGAGTATCATATAAATGTCAGGGAAAAAATATATCTTGACAGCATGCTGGATCTGTTCTGAATGTCGTCATGTCGTCCGAGAATGAATTCGCCGTCATAGCAGAAGCGGTATCGTCTTTACCAAGAGAATTTGCTCCGCTGCGAACAGCCCTTGCGGCTTCAGGTACGTTTTTTCGGCATCTGGACTTCCATCAGGATAACGTCATAGGCGCCCGATGCCGGCAAAATCTCTGATATGAGTGCTGATGGGCAGCATCTTCTGCGTTCACGTCAGCCGTAAGAATAAATGTCTGATCTTCGCTCAACAGTTGTCAAAGCATGTACTATCTGGTTAAAACATTCCTTTTACGCACACGCAAACACTCTACACTAATTTAATGTATCTATATCATTACAAAGTGAACAGTTGACGTTTTCATGAAAAACATTGCATTAGCATTGTTTATTTTGCACATTTTCGGCAACTCGTTTGTCGAATAATTGAACTTATGCTACAAATATTCAAGTTGCACTCATGAAACATCTTGACCTGAATGAATTTTTATAGTAAAATATACGTTAGCCTAAGCGCCTAATCACTCTGGTAAAAAGAGTGTAATACAGCACATGGCTGTAAATGTATTTCAGGAGGAAGAATTTATGAAGAAGATTTTTGCATCTATGATGGCGGCCGCCATGGTAGTAAGCCTTGCAGGCTGCTCCAACGGCAACAGCAGCGAGAGCGGTTCTAGCGCAAACAGCGAGGGCAGCTCTGACAACGCAGCAGCTTACAAGCTCGGTATGGGCGTTGTAACCTCTACCGCTTCTTCGGCAGCAGGCAACGCACAGGTTGACGCAACCGTAGCAGCAGTCATTCTCGACGCTGACGGCAAGATCGTTTCCTGCGCTATCGATGTTGCACAGAACAAGATGGACGTAACAGACGGCGAGGTTCCCGAGGACGCTGCTTCCATGACTTTCAAGTCCAAGAAGGAGAAGCTCGAGGAATACGGCATGAAACCCGCTTCCGCTATCGGCAAGGAGTGGTACGAGCAGGCTGAGGCTTTCGAGGCTTATGTAGTTGGCAAGACCGCTGACGAAGTAGCTGCTATCCCTGTTGAGACCACTGATAATGGTCATGTCGTTACAACCGACGAAACTCTTAAGGCTGGCTGCACAATGAGCATCAGCGCTCTGATCGACGCTACCGTAAAGGCTTGCAGCGACGACAGTGCTGCTGATTTCACCGGCGACGCTAAGCTCGCACTTACAACTTCCACCTCCGTTGATTCTGCAACAGCTTCCGCAGCTGACGGCGAGGACGGCACCGCTGCAATGTACACTTCTTTCGCAGCAGTAGCAGTTGACGGCGAGGGCAAGCTCGCAGCAGTATGCTACGACGAGGTTCAGCCTAAGGTAACATTTGACGAAGCAGGCGAGATCACTTCCGATCCTACTGCTGAGATCAAGACCAAGAGAGAGAAGAAGGACGAGTACGGCATGAGAAGCGCTTCCGCTATCTCCGCTGAGTGGTTCGAGCAGAATCAGGCATTCGAGACCTTCGTAACTGGCAAGACCAGCGATGAGATCTCCGCTATCCCCACCGAGACCACCGATAACGGTCACGTTGTAACCACCGATGAGACCCTCAAGGCTGGCTGCACCATGAGCGTAGGCGGCATGATCCAGACTGTTGTTAAGGCAATGGGTCTGGTAGGCTGATAATTCGGTTAAACTGACAGTTCTGATACGACGCAAGAAGATGAGAGGCTGTACGCCTCTCATCTTTTTGGCTTGAATAGGAGTTCTTCAATGTACAGAAGTATGGTCAAGAAGGCTGTAGGAGCCTTTCTTGTGATCGCTGCTGCCATTAATCTCTCCGCTTGCAGCATGCAAAAGGAAAAGGTGCGGTATTCAAAAGCCTACCTTGAGTTCTTCGACACTGTTACCCAGATAGTCGGATACGAGGAGGACGAGGAAACTTTTTCGCAGAACTGCGAGAAAGTATATTCTCTGTTCGAGGAATATCACCAGCTCACCGACATATATCATAGTTACGAAGGCGTAAACAACGTCCGCACGATAAACCGCAGCGCCGGCATCGAGCCAGTAAAAGTCGACGAAAAGCTGATCAATCTGCTTGAGTTCTCAAAGGAAATGTACACCGTGACAAATGGGAAGTGCAACATTGCAATGGGAAGCGTTCTGTCAATCTGGCACAAGTACCGCGAACAGGGCATAGACGACCCGGAATCCGCTGAACTTCCGCCTGTGGAGGATCTTGTCAGCGCTTCGGAGCACTGCAGCATCGACGATCTGATAATCGACAGGGCTGCCGGAACTGTTTACCTCAGCGACCCGGAGATGTCCCTCGACCTCGGAGCAGCTGCAAAGGGCTACGCCGTGGAAAGAGCTGCAGAGCTTCTTGCCAGCGAAGGCGTCACCAGCGGTTACAGCCTTAATGTCGGCGGAAACGTACGCACCATCGGAACCAAGAACGACGGCTCCGACTGGGCTGCTGGAATACAGAACCCCGACACGGAATCCGAGCAGCCGTATATCGTGCGGCTGAAGCTCAACGGAATGGCTCTTGTAACCAGCGGAAACTACCAGCGCTATTACGAGGTCGACGGCGTGCGCTATCACCATATCATCGACCCGGACACGCTTATGCCGCTCAATTATTTTGATTCGGTGACGATTCTCTGCAATGACAGCGGTAAAGCAGACGCGCTTTCCACCGCGCTGTTCAACATGACGATTCCAGATGGCAAAGCTCTTCTGGAAAATCTTGAAGGCGTCGACGCGATATGGGTTCTTCCGGACGGAAGCTACGACTGCACGGAGGGATTCGCGAAGCTGATAATCGACTGACTTTTAAGCAATGGAAATGTCAGAAATGCTTAGAAAATTTTCATGTAAAATAGTATAATATGGAGAGAAGTGTTGACAAAGCACCCATCTTGATATATACTGAATATGGTATGCCCTTCTCATGTGCAAAGGGGCACAACTATTCAATAATAATGCGAATGTGAGGTTAGGTCAAATGCCACTAATCAAGCTCAAAGGCGCGCATGTTCCGCACAGGAAGAACACCGCGCAGATGGCGGCAGTAAGAATGCCTGCACCGAAATCCGTCACAATACCCATTGTGATGCATATTGGTGCGCCTGCCGTTCCCGCTGTAAAGGTGGGAGATCATGTTGATATCGGCGATGTTATCGCGACTGCAGGCGGTTTTGTAAGCGCGCCTGTTCACGCCAGCGTTTCCGGTACAGTAAAGAAAATCGACACCATTCTCGTAAGCTCCGGCAACAACGTGAATGCGATCACGATCGAATCCGACGGCGAGATGAAGGTGTCCGAGGCGGTCAAGCCGCCCAAGCTGGAAACCTACGAGGACTTCATCAACGCTGTAAAGGACAGCGGTCTGGTAGGTCTTGGCGGCGCGGGATTCCCCACTGCGGTCAAGCTGAAAATCGACGATCTTTCACGCATAAAGGCTGTTGTTATCAACGGCGCGGAGTGCGAACCGTATATCACCAGCGACACCAGAACCATGCTCGACCAGGCGGATCTCATGAAGGAGGGCTTTGCGCTCCTGGAAAAGTTCCTCAAGGTCAAGAACATCATCATCGGCATCGAAAAGAACAAGCCCGAGTGCATCGCAAAGATGAACGAACTTGCAGCGGCGGATCCCTGCCTTACTGTAAAGCCGCTTCCGAGCATATATCCCCAGGGCGGTGAAAAGGTGCTGATTTACCACACCACCGGCGCGGTAGTTCCCGAGGGTAAGCTCCCGCTGGACGCCGGAGCAGTCGTTCTGAACTGCACTACACTGGCGTGCCTTGCAAGGTACTGCAAGACAGGTATGCCGCTTGTTGAAAAGTGCGTTACCGTAGACGGCAGCGCCATCAAGGAACCCAAGAACGTTATAGTTCCTATCGGCACCTCTATTCAGGATCTGATCGACTTTGCAGGCGGCTTCAAGGAAGAGCCCGGAAAGATCCTCTACGGCGGTCCCATGATGGGAATTGCCGTTCCTGACGCCAACTGCCCTATCCTCAAGAACACAAACGCGATAATCGCGCTCAACGAAAAGGACGCCCAGCCCAAGAAGCAGACCGCCTGCATACGCTGCGGAAACTGCGTTTCCCACTGCCCGCTGCACCTCAACCCCGTGGCAATTTCAAAGGCTTACAGGGACGGCGACTGCGAGGAGCTGAAGAAGCTCAAGGTAAACCTCTGCATGGAGTGCGGCTGCTGTTCCTTCGTCTGTCCTACAGGACAGCCCCTCGTTCAGAGAAACAAGCTGTCTAAGGCTATGCTAAGAAACTATAAACCTCAGGAGGGAAAGAAATGAGCAAGTTAACTGTTACTTCTTCTCCGCATATATTTACGCCCCGCACAACACGCTCCATCATGCTTGACGTACTCATCGCGCTGCTTCCCGCCGCTGTTGCGTCGGTTATCCTGTTCGGATTCAGCAGCCTGATGGTTATACTCACCTGCATGGCTGCGGCGGTGCTTTCCGAATTAGTATTCAACCTCATCTGCAAGAAGGAGCAGACCATCGGCGACCTTTCTTCCGCCGTTACCGGTCTCCTTCTCGCGCTGAATCTCCCCGCGACTATTCCGCTCTGGCAGGCCGCTCTCGGCGCAATATTCGCTATTGTCGTTGTAAAGTGCCTGTTCGGCGGCATCGGTCAGAACTTTGCAAACCCGGCGATCACCGCACGAATTTTCCTGCTGCTGTCCTTCAGCGGCACCATGACCGCCGCAGTATTCCCACAGAATGCTGATGTGGTTTCCGGAGCAACTCCTCTTGGAGTCCTCAGCGGTCAGGAAGGAACCCTGCCTACATACCTTGACCTGTTCCTCGGCAAGTGCGGCGGCGCCCTCGGTGAGACCTGCGCTCTGGCGCTTCTCGTCGGCGGTATCTACCTCGTTATCCGCGGAGTTATCACATGGCACACCCCGGTAATCTTCATCGCTACGGTTTTCCTGTTCTCCCTCGTTCTGGGTCAGGATCCTGTCGCTGAGATCCTTTCCGGCGGTCTGTTCATCGGCGCGATCTTCATGGCGACCGACTACGCGACCACTCCTAACACCGCATGGGGAAAGGTCATCTTCGGCGTTGGCTGCGGACTTATCACCGTACTTATCCGTGTATTCGGAAGCTACCCCGAGGGCGTTTCCTTCTCCATACTCCTTATGAATATCCTCACTCCCTATATTGAGAGATGGACCAGAACCAAGCCGTTTGGAGGTGCTAAGGCATGAACGATTCAGTAAAGAGCGTTGTTTCGCTTGTTGTCATCTGCCTCGTTGTTACGCTGGCTCTTTCTGCGGTCAACTACTTCACCGCTCCCGTAATCGCGGAAAACAACGCTAAGGCTGTTCAGGGCTCCTTTGCCGAGGCTCTGCCCGGCGCCGACGGATTCGAAGAACTCGAGCCCGCCGCCGACGCTCCCGAGACTGTAAAGAGCATTTACAAGGAAAACAACGGCCTCGGCTATGTTGTTATCCTCGAAACAACTTCCCAGTACAGCGAATCCCCGATGGGAATTACAGTAGGTATCGGCACCGACGGTATCATCAAGAATATCGTGCTGACAAACTACGCTGAAACAAAGAATTTCGGCGACGACTACCCCGCAAGCTACATCGGTCAGGATTCCGCGCTTGCCGGCGTTGAGCTGGTTTCCGGAGTTACCTACTCCTCCACGGCGTTCAGAAACGCTGTAACGGACGCTTACACCGCGCTGTTCGCAGTCGCTGACGTAGCCGCCGGTGAAATGTCCGACGACCAGATGGCTGCCGAGGCTATCGGCGAGCTGCTTCCTTCTTCTCTTGACAACACAGGCGCATGCAAGGTCGAGGAGAAAGACGGTCTGTTTGTAAGCTCCAACCGTACAGGCTATGCGATGGTCGCAGACAAGGTAGCATATGTTACCGACGCATTCGGCAATTATGTCGGAAGCAAGTCATTTGACGACGCGGCTTCCGAGGACGCTTCCGTTGTTGAGGCAGTCAAGACTGCCGCTGCCGGGGCATACGCTACGGCAAGCGAGAAGAACATCAGCCGTATCGTAAAGATGTACAAGGACGCAGAGGTTGTTACACTTACTCCCACCGGAGTTCAGTCGACCGTAAACGGCGCGTACACATTCACAAGCGAAGGCGCCACCTACTACGCAATGACCGCTTCCGCATTCGGTTACGGCGGTCCTGTAAATCTGCTCTATATCGTTGACGAAAACGGCACTATCGCGAAGTTCAAGGTAATGTCGCACAACGAAACCGAGTACTATGGCGACGTTGTATCCCAGAGCTCCTACACTAATGGATATCCGGGTCAGCAGCTCGACAGCATAGGCGACGACGTACTCGTAGTATCCGGCTGCACCTTCACAACAAACGCTGTTAAAACGGCAGCCGCTGACGTGGCAGCAGCTTTCAACGCAGTAAAGGAGGCTCAGTAATATGGAGAAACAAAGCAAGCTTTCCATTATGTTAAAGGGCTTCATTAAAGAAAACCCTGTATTCGTGCTGGTTCTTGGAACCTGCCCCACCCTTGCCGTGACCGATTCAGTATCACGCGCACTCAGTATGGGTATTGCAGCAGCGATAGTTCTTATCTGCTCCAACATGGCAATATCCGCGCTCCGCAAGGTTATCCCCGATAAGGTGCGTATCCCTGCATACATCGTTATTATCGCAGGCTTCGTTACCATTATCCAGATGCTGATGAACGCGTACCTCCCCGATCTGTATACCGCACTCGGAACGTACCTCGCGCTTATCGTTGTAAACTGTATCATTCTCGGCAGAGCTGAGATGTTCGCAAGCAAGCACACCGTTGTCGAGTCCGCGCTCGACGGCATCGGAATGGGCGGCGGTTTCACCCTCGCTCTGTTCTGCATGGGCACCGTCCGCGAGATCCTCGGCTCCGGAAGCTTCCTCGGCTTTAAGATCCCGTTCCTTCAGGATTACTCCATACCGTTCTTTACCCAGGCGGCTGGCGGATTCTTCGTGTTCGGCGTGCTTATCGCTGTTGTAAACAAGATCACCAAAGGCAAGGCAATCAGCAAGAAGGAATTCGGCTGCGCAAACTGCCCGTCCCGCGGCGCATGCCTGGAGAACCCCGAAAACACCGGATCAGCAAAGGAGGCCAAGTAATATATGGATACTATCAAGGCGCTTCTTGTAATACTTATGTCGAGCGTACTTGTTAACAACTATGTACTTAACAAGTTCCTCGGTATCTGCCCCTTCCTCGGAGTTTCCAAAAAACTCGACCAGGCGGCTGGCATGGGTACTGCCGTTACCTTCGTTATGCTGGTAGCTACCGCAGTAACATGGCCTATACAGACATTCGTTCTGGATAAGCTCGGTCTCGGATACCTCCAGACTATCGTTTTCATTCTGGTTATCGCTACCCTCGTACAGTTCGTTGAGATAATCCTCAAGAAGTATATCCCCGCGCTTCACAAGTCGCTGGGCGTGTACCTCCCGCTTATCACCACGAACTGCGCGGTTCTCGGCGTTACCATCAACAACATCAAGGACGGCTACGGCTTCCTTGAGTCCATGGTAAGCTCCCTCGGCTGCGGACTTGGCTTCCTGCTGGCTATGGTGCTGTTTGCCGGCGTTCGCTCCAGACTTGACAGCGCAAATATCCCGGAGAGCTTCAAGGGACTTCCTGTCACGCTCGCCGCTGCGTCCATCGTTTCCATGAGCTTCATGGGCTTTGCCGGCGTAGTTGACAAGCTGTTTGCGTAAGGAGGCTGCAAGATGAACGATTCATTATTATCAGCAGTTCTTATCGCGGTCGGAGTTCTGGTCGCTATCGGACTTATCTGCGCGCTTATTCTCGTAATCGCGGCGAAGTTCTTTGCTGTGAAGGTCGACGAAAAGGAGCAGAAAATACGCGCCTGCTTACCTGGCGCAAACTGCGGAGCCTGCGGCTTTACCGGCTGCGACGGCTATGCGAAGGCTCTTGCGGAAGGCTCTGCGCCCGCTAACCTGTGCGTACCCGGCGGAGCTTCCGCTGCGGCTCAGCTCGGCGAAGTGCTCGGCGTTTCAGTCGAGGCGGCTGCGAGAATGGTAGCATTCGTACACTGCAGCGGCACCTGCGACAATACCAAGCCGAAGTACGATTACAAGGGTATCCCCACATGCGCCGGTGCAAAGCTGTTCTACGGCGGCGACGGAGCATGTTCCTCAGGCTGCCTTGGCTACGGCGACTGCGCGAAGGTCTGCCCCAGCGGCGCTATTTACAACAACAACGGCGTTGCCTGCGTTGACCCTGCGAAGTGCACCGGCTGCGGAATGTGCACAAGGGCATGTCCGAGCTTTGTAATCAGGCTTGTTCCTGCTGACGCAAAGACAGTAGTCGCATGCAGCAGCAAGGACAAGGGCGCGGTAGCCGTAAAGGCGTGCAAGACTTCCTGCATAGGCTGCAAGAAGTGCGAGAATACCTGCCCAGCTGGCGCAATTAAGGTCGAGGACAATTTCGCCAAAATCGACTACACCAAGTGCGTGGGCTGCAATGCATGCACCGAGGTCTGCCCGAGACACGCTATCAAGAGCGTAGATTTCAGCAAGGCTCAGTGATAACATCAGACATCATGGGGAGTGCGAAGGCATTCCCCATGATGATATAATTCAGGAGAAACAGCAGGAATGAAGCCATTAGAAAAGAAACACAGGAATGATCTGATACTCATAGCCGTACTTCTTGCCGCGGCGGGAATAGCATTCGGAACAATTCAGCTCGGGAAAAAGAGCGGCGGGTACGCTGTGGTTGTCCAGGACGGCAAAGAGGTGGCGACATACCCGCTGAACGTGGATACAAGTGTAACGATCAATTCCCCGACTGGGTTCAACACCCTGGTGATAAAGGACGGAAAAGCCGACGTGACCGACGCGGACTGTCCCGACAAGCTCTGCGTTAACCAGCACAGCATAAGCTACGACGGCGAAACGATAGTGTGCCTTCCGAACAAGCTGGTAGTTAAAATCGTATCCGAAGCTGAATCGGACGTTGACATCATCGCGTAGGAGGTCATATGAAAATAAAACCCAAGTCCATAGCATTGCTGGGGATCTGCGCTGCGATCGCCATGGTGCTTTCCTATATTGAAAGCCTTATACCGCTGTCGTTCGTAGTTCCCGGAATCAAGCTGGGGCTTGCAAATATCGCGGTAATATTCGCGCTGTACAAGCTGGGAGCAAAGGAAGCGGTCGCTGTTTCGCTGGTGAGAATTGCCTGGATGGCGATTCTTTTCGGAAATGTGATGACCCTCGCGTACAGCGTCGCAGGAGCCGCACTCAGCCTCACTGCGATGATCCTTCTGAAGCGCTGGGACAGGTTCTCAACCGTTGGGGTCAGCGTTATCGGAGGAATACTGCACAACACAGGTCAGATACTCGTTGCCATGCTCATCATGGAAACCGCTCAGATCGTGTATTACCTCCCGATTCTCTGCGTCAGCGGCATAGCTGCGGGCGTGGCTGTAGGGATAGTTTCCGCGATACTCGTAAAGCGTGTTCCGGTCAGCAAAGAATGACTCTCGCTCAGACTTCGGCGCAGTTCGAAAAATCGGATGATATCCAGCTGCTTCTCCACAATACCTGATAAAAACAAGCACCTCCAATTTGCTTTGGGGGTGCATATTTTATATAAGGGAACCTCTAAAAACCGGTGTGAAAAGCAAAAATGGACAGGGTGTGCCAGATTCTAGGAAAGCCGACGAAGTAAGGCTGTATGCCTTACGAGGAGGTTTGACGACGAAGATGGCGCGCACTGCCCATTTTCGCTCACATGAGGTTTTTAGAGGTGACCATAAGCTCTGACTGCTCAGCCGAATTGATATATGATACAAGCTCATATATTGTAAAATGCCCGGGATTCAGATATTTTATTCCATCATCAATAAGCCTGAACGTGTTAAAATCAAAGTCTTGCTTCACATCATATAAAAAGTCGTCGTTTATCCAGACGATCCTCTTAAAAAAACCGGGCGTTTGCTCGGTTGTCTGAATGCAGAATTCCTCTTTCATGAAGTCCTTAACGGGTAAATATGACAACGAATATTCCGCGGTATCAGAAATAAACTTGTTTAACATCTTTTCCAATACAAAAGCGAACTTATAATCTGAGGTTACATATGCTATTATGTTATCAGGCACAAGCTCCACGCATTCGTCATGCGCCGTTTTTTCGCTATAATAAACAGTAAAGATACTTCTATCCGGGATTCCCTCTCCGGAAACGAAATATTTACCAATAACCGCTTCCAGTTTGCCAGTGAGCGAAAGTGAATAATGTGGTTCCGGATATGGTCTGACCGCTGAATCAATTATATTTTTCACATGTTTTCTCCGTCATAAATTGCGTCTGCCGCGCAATAATTATCGAATCTCAAATCCGTAGCCGCCCTCAAGCGGGATATTCTCCGATTCTATGCGCTCGATATTTCCCCAGGAATGTTCGTCAAGCTCACGTATAACGGCGGCTATGTCGGCGGGATAGCCCTCCGCTTCCATCTCGACCGTGCCGTCGCTGCAATTCCTCACCCAACCGGTCACGCCGCGTTTTTTTGCGCTGTAACAGGCTTTATACCGGAATCCGACGCCCTGCACGGTTCCGTGAAAAATATAGTGTATGCGTACTTTCTCCATACTCATAGCGGCTCTCCTATTAAACATCAAAAAATCCCATCCGGATATATTATAGCAGGTTTCTCAATTTGTTTCAAGCATTTTCAGTAAATATATCAGTCAGCGCCACAAATAAAAATAGGATTTTCGTATATTTCACGCAAAGAATTGTTGACTGAACCCCAAAAATATGGATAGAAGAAGCCCGCGAGCGATACAATATTCGATAAAGATATTGCAGGAATACGAGTGCTGGAGGCTGTGCGGCGAAGTTAAAAAGTTCATGGGCGCGTGGAAATACGACCAGACTGACATTGAGCGGCAGAGCCTTATAATACCCCTGCACGAACAAAGAAGTGGAGCAGTACATGGATATCCGATAACAGCATCAGATAAACTCCAAACTCCGGCAGTTACGAACTGCCGAAGCATTTTTGTATATCGAAAACCCCGGCAATTGTGGGAGCGTCTGAGGGATGATATTGTCAATATAGCTTTACACATTTTCACTCAATAAATTGTGAGCAGCAGTGCATTGGAATAAATGCCCACTCCACTACGCTGCATGGATATTTATTCCATTGCGTCGGCCGCCGATATGCCTGTCTTATCCAAGTAATATCTGCGAAGTTTCTCAGCCGGGGGCATTCTACCTATCGACGGGCATCCGCCTGTTATTCCAATAGCTCATGTACTTTCACAGGAAGCACGGGAGTACCAACCTTTTCTTCTACTCCGGCTACGATGAAACAGTTTTCTGCTAAAGCAATTGACAACAGCTTGTTTTTGTGATAAAATGGAAGCAAAACGAT
>ERZ827108.88-NODE-88-length-146678-cov-4.741364_pt1 | contig 146678 bp, 131 predicted proteins | sample MGYA00519921_ERZ827108 | MGnify/ENA primary metagenome ERZ827108 (study PRJEB31778, sample SAMEA3449258) | human gut metagenome | biome: human gut; feature: human-associated habitat; material: faeces | place: United Kingdom | collected 2010/2012 ... | reverse complement strand
ACCTTCGCACCACCGATGAAATGCTTGAGGAATTCAGCTACCTCGGCGAAGAAAAGGCGAAGGAAGTCGTAATCACCAACCCGAACGCCATTGCTGATATGGTCGACGATATCCGCCCCATACCCAAGGGAACCTACACGCCTTCCATCGAGGGCGCGGAGCAGGAGCTTCAGGATCTCTGCTGGACAAGGGCGATGAATTGGTACGGCTACGAGGGAAAGATACCCGAAATAGTTACAAAGCGCCTTCAGAAGGAGCTTGACGCGATCATCAAATACGGATTTTCCGTGCTTTACATGATCGCCCAGAAGCTGGTTAAATACTCCGAGGACAACGGATACCTGGTAGGTTCCAGAGGTTCGGTAGGTTCTTCGTTCGTTGCGATAATGTCGGGTATTTCCGAGGTTAACCCCCTGGCGCCGCATTACCGCTGCCCGAAGTGCCGCTACAACGAGTTCGTAACCGATGGCTCGGTAGGCTCGGGATTCGACCTCCCCCAGAAGAACTGTCCGCACTGCGGCATTGATATGATCCGCGACGGCCACGATATCCCATTTGAAACATTCCTTGGCTTCAAGGGAGACAAGGCGCCGGATATCGACCTTAACTTCTCCGGCGAGGTTCAGGGTAAGGTACACCGCTACACCGAAGAACTGTTCGGCAAGGATCACGTGTTTAAAGCGGGAACAATTTCCGCAGTTCAGGATAAGACAGCATATGGCTTCGTAAAGAAGTACTGCGAGGAGCGCGGCATTGAATTCAACAACGCCGAGATGGAGCGCCTTTCTATAGGCTGCACCGGAGTAAAGCGCACTACGTCGCAGCACCCTGGCGGAATGGTCGTTGTGCCGAATGATTACGAGGTCTACGACTTCACGCCGGTACAGCACCCCGCCGACAAGACAGACAGCGACATGATAACTACCCACTTCGACTTCCATGCGCTGCACGATACGATTCTGAAGCTCGACGAGCTGGGACACGATGTCCCGACGCTTTACAAGCACCTCGAGGATATGACCGGAATGAAGATCGCGGACGTATCCACCACCGACCGCGCAATTTACGACCTGTTCGTATCCACCGAGCCGCTCGGAGTTACTCCGGAGGACATATTTGCGCCCTGCGGGACATACGGTATCCCGGAGTTCGGCACGCCGTTCGCAATGCAGATGCTTCAGGACGCGCGGCCGAAGAACTTCTCCGACCTTCTTCAGATCTCGGGTCTGTCGCATGGTACGGACGTATGGCTCGGAAACGCGCAGGATCTCATCAAAAACGGAACCTGTACGATTTCCGAGGTTATCGGAACGCGTGACAACATCATGGTATACCTGCTCCACAAGGGCGTAGAGCCGAGCCTCGCGTTCAAGATCATGGAGATAACCCGAAAGGGTAACGCTACCAAGCTGTTCGACGACACGATCTATCAGGCTTTCAAGGACAACAACGTGCCCGACTGGTACGTCGAGAGCTGTAAGAAGATAAAGTACATGTTCCCGAAGGCGCATGCCGCCGCGTACGTTACCTCCGCGGTAAAGCTCTGCTGGTTCAAGATAAACAGACCCTGCGAGTTCTACGCCGCGACCCTGACAAAGCACACTGAAAATATCGAGCTTGACGTAGTGCTCCGCGGCAAGGAAGCTGTAAAGAACCGTATCCGCGAGCTGCAGGCGATGCCGAATATCGGCGTAAAGGAAAAGGGCACGCTTGACGCGCTGCTCCTTATCAATGAGATGATGTGCCGCGGTATCGGCGTTCTGCCGGTGGACGCAAAGCTTTCCGGAGCGGCTACCTATCACATTGAGGACGGCAAGCTGCGTATGCCGTACCTGTCTATTGCGGGCTGCGGCTCTAATGCGGCATTCAAGCTCAAGGAGGTCGTCGACGCCGGAAATTACATGTGTATCGACGATATCCAGCAGCAGAGCGGACTTAACAGCACTGTTATCGACAAGATGAGAGAAATGGGCGTGTTCGGCGATATCCCGAATTCCGCGCAGATGTCCTTGTTTGATATGTGATATTACAGCGGAGTTGTTGGCTCGATTTATGCAAATTGACAAAAAATCTGCATGTTCTTGACAACTCCGCTTTAATGCGTTATAATGTTAGAGTAATATGATAGTGTGATAGCACGTTACTATACTAAAGCGGAGGAAATTCAAAGTGAAAAGATACGACCTTCTCACCCCGGAGGGAACCCGGGACCAGCTTTTTGACGAGTGCATAGCTAAACGCACGATCCAGGAAAAGCTCAGGAAAATATTTACTGCATACGGATATTCCGAGGTAATAACCCCGGGTCTGGAGTTCTATGAGGTATTCAACGGAAAGGTGCATTATTTCCCGTCCGAGACTATGTACAAGCTGGTCGACGGAAAGAACCGCCTGATGGTGCTCCGTCCGGATAACACCATGCCGATAGCAAGACTGGCGGCGACCAGACTCCGCGCTGAAAAGCTCCCGCTCAAGCTCTACTGCAACCAGAGCATTTTCATGGTTAATCCCAAGAACAGCGGCAGAGACGACGAATTCACCCAGGTGGATATAGAGATACTCGGCGGCGAGAGCAAAGCGGCGGATTACGAGGCGCTTTCACTTGCGGCGCAGTCGCTGTTTGCAGTCGACGAGGATTTCCGGCTTGAGATAGGCGAGAGCGGAATTTTCCGCACCGTAGTCGACGACCTGAACCTGTCTGAGGAGAAGGCGGAACTGATACATACCCTTATTGAAAATAAGAATTATCCCGCGCTCAACGAGGCGCTCGAGGGTATCTCATGCAGTGCCGCAGATGCCGTAAAGGCGCTCCCGTCGCTGTTCGGAGAGAGCGAGGTATTCGAAGCCGCTGAAAAGTACATGTACAGCAAGGAGCTTCGCACAAAGCTGAATACCCTCCGCGAGACCTACGACGCGCTCTGCTCGATGGGATATTCCGGCAAGATAAAGGTAGACCTCGGACTTGCGCACAAGAAGGATTATTATACCGGTATCCTGTTCCGGGGTTATGTCGAGGGCTACGGACTTCCGGTGCTTTCCGGCGGACGTTACGACACGCTGCTCGGGGATTTCGGCAGGAACTCCACGGCGGTCGGATTTGCGGTGAACGTTGAAGCGGCTGCAAAGGTGCTCCTCAAGAGCGTTCACGAGCCGCTCACCAAGCCGGTGGACGTGCTGGTGTTCAGCATGAGCGGCTGTGAAACTCTGGGTCTTGCCCACTGCGCAGAGCTCATCGGCGAGGGTCTGACGGTGTTCAATTCACTGAGCGCCACTGAGGAAGAAGCCGGTGAGTACGCAAAACAGCACGGCATACGCCGCATGGACGTTGTCGGAGCAAATTCGGCAGTTACCATAAAGGAGGTCTGACCATGAAGAACAAGACCATCAGAATTGCTCTAACAAAGGGCAGACTTGAAAACAAAACCGTCGACCTGCTCGACAAGATAGGCTACGACGTATCGGAGCTGCGCGACAAGGGCAGGCGCCTGATACTGAACATTCCCGGCGAGAATATCGAAGTAGTTCTTGCGAAGGCTGCGGACGTAATTACATATGTCGAGCACGGCGTGTGCGATATCGGCGTAGTCGGTAAGGACACCATAATGGAGCACGGCGGTAAGTTCTTTGAGATCAGCGACCTCGGATTCGGCAGATGCAAGTTCGCGCTTGCCGGAAAGAAGGGCAGCAATTTCTACGAGGGATACGGGATCAAGACCATCGCCACAAAGTACCCGGAAGTCACCCGCGCATTCTTTGAGAATAAGGGCATGGACATTGATATCGTGAAGATAGAGGGTTCGGTGGAGCTGGCTCCGCTGGTAGGTCTGGCTGACGCTATCGTTGATATCGTAGAGACCGGAACCACGCTCAGGGAAAACGGGCTTGAGGTATGGGAGGACGTTGCTCCGATTTCGGCGCGTCTTATAGTCAACACCGTAAGCATGAAACTGAAGCAGCAGCGTATCGCTGAGATAGTCAAGCAGATAGAGGAGAATTTATAATGATAAGGATAATCAAGGCAGACGGCGAGGAAAAGCAGTTCCTCGCAGAGGTCGAGAAGCGTGCAGGTCAGGTAAATGCTGACGTTGAAAAGACCGTCCGCGCTATACTCGCAGACGTAAAGGAGAACGGCGACGCGGCTGTAAAGAGCTACACCGCAAAGTTCGACTGCCCCAACGCGCAGTACTACCGAGTTCCCGACGAGGCTATACAGGACGCGCTCACCGAGGCGAACGAGAACAGCCCGGAGTTCGTCAACGCAATGCTGAACGCCGTTGAGAACATCACTGCATTCCACAACAGACAGAAGCGCGAGGGCTTCTGCGTAACCGAGGAAAACGGCGTTATCATGGGTCAGCGCGTGAGAGGACTCGACCGCGTTGGTCTGTACGTACCCGGCGGCACGGCTGCGTACCCTTCCTCCGTGCTGATGAACGCAATCCCGGCGAAAATAGCAGGCGTTAAGGAGATCATCATGGTAACTCCTCCGCTCAAGGACGGCACTGCAAACAAGGATATTCTTGTTGCAGCGGCGCTCTGCGGAGTTGACAAAATCTACCTTGCAGGCGGCGCGCAGGCTGTAGCGGCGCTCGCATACGGCACCGAGGAGATACCGCGCGTTTCCAAGATCGTAGGCCCCGGCAACATTTTCGTTGCAACGGCGAAAAAGCTGCTTTACGGAACCGTTGACATCGACATGTTCGCAGGTCCCAGCGAGATCCTAGTATTTGCAGATGAAACCGCGAACCCGGTTTACCTCGCGGCTGACCTTATGTCCCAGGCTGAGCACGACAAGCTCGCAAGCGCGATCATGATAACCACCAGCATGGATATTGCAGTACGCACGCAGGCTGAGATAGAGCGCCAGTCCGCGTACCTCTCAAGAAAGGACATCATCGACTACTCCATGACAAACTACGGCGCGATCATCGTCAGCGAGGACAAGGACTACGCCATCGAGCTTGCAAACAAGCTTGCACCGGAGCACATGGAGGTCGTAGCTGAGAACCCTACCGAGTACATCGGAAAGATCGACAACGTAGGTTCGCTGTTCCTCGGTCAGTATTCTCCGGAGCCTCTCGGCGATTACTATGCGGGTCCGAACCACGTTCTTCCCACCAGCGGGACCGCACGTTTCTTCTCACCGCTCGGCGTAGACAGCTTCGTAAAGCGCTCCAGCTACATCTGCTACACAAAGGACGCTCTGCTTGACGCTGCAGACGACATTATACTCATCGCCGAGCGCGAAAAGCTCACCGCGCATGCAAATTCCATCAAGGTGCGCAAGGAAGGCTGACGATGAAAGCTATGAACAGAACCGCAGAAATCACCAGAAAAACCAGGGAAACAGACATTAAGATAAAGCTGGACCTCGACAAAAGCGGCGAAGTCAGCATTGATACGGGCATAGGATTCCTCGACCACATGCTGACTGCGCTTGCAGTCCACGGCGGATTCTCTCTTTCCGTAAAGTGCGCCGGCGACCTTAACGTTGACGGTCACCACACTACCGAGGATATCGGTATCGTGCTCGGAATGGCATTCCGTGAAGCCCTCGGCGACAAATCCGGCATTATGCGCTATGGAAGCGCGTTCATTCCGATGGACGAGTCGCTTGCATTCTGCTCGCTTGACATCAGCGCGAGACCGTTCCTCGTGTTCAACGCGCAGTTCACAAACGAGCGCGTCGGCGAGTTCGACACCTGCCTTACCGAGGAGTTCATGCGCTCCTTTGCGTTCAATGCGGGGATAACCCTGCACCTTCGCGTGGAGTACGGCAGCAACGACCACCACAAGATAGAAGCGCTGTTCAAAGCTCTTGCATACGCCCTCAAGGCGGCTGTAAAGCGCAATACGGACGGCTCCGTTGTGTCCACAAAGGGAGTTCTTTAATGCAGGGGTATAACCTCATCGTGGTTTTTTCGCCGGACAGAGAGAAAATGCTCATGTGCCGCCGGATAAAGGAGCCTTACAAAGGGCTTATAAACTTTGTCGGCGGAAAAATAGAGCCGGGCGAGAGCGGCAGTCACGCCGCCTACCGCGAACTATTCGAGGAAACGGGAATATCAGACCGGGATATAAAACTAATTCACCTGATGGATTTCAGCTATCCGCTGGATCCCTGTTACGTGGAGGTCTACGCGGGGCAGCTCATACATGACGCCGCAGTAAAAGGCGACGAAAATCCGTTGTTCTGGAGCGGGCTTGACTGCGACTTTTTCGATATGAAGCAGTACGCCGGTGAAGGCAACATCGGGCACATCATGGAGCATGTGAAGCTGAATTCCGATAAGATATTCCTGAATACGAAAGGAACGACACTATGATTGCGATAATTGACTACGGCGCAGGAAACCTGTTCAGCGTGAAAAACGCTCTTGACTTCCTCGGACTTGAGAACAAGATAACCAACAGCGCCGCCGACCTCAGCGCCGCCGACCGCCTGGTACTTCCCGGCGTAGGAGCCTTCCCGGACGCGATGAGAATGCTCGGTGAGACCGGGCTGATCGGCGTTATCAAGGAGGAGGTACGGAAAAAGCCGCTCCTCGGGATCTGCCTCGGAATGCAGATGCTGTTCGAAAAGGGCTACGAATTCGGCGAAACTGACGGCCTCGGGCTTATTCCCGGAAGCGTTAAGCTCATGCGTCCGGCAGGGGAGCTGCCTGTTCCGCACATCGGCTGGAACTCACTGGAGAAAAATGTTCCGTGCAGACTTCTAGACAGGTGCGCCGATGGTGAGTACGTTTATTTCGTGCACAGCTACGCCGCCGAGTGCGACAGCAAGTACATTGCGGCATGGTGCGACTATGGAATGAAGGTCCCGGCGCTGGTGTTCTGCGGAAACGTATACGGGGCGCAGTTCCACCCGGAAAAGAGCGGCGAAACGGGGCTGAATATTCTCAGATGTTTTGCTGAATTATAAAGAGCTATTGCGTATAAGTTTTGCTTTATGTAATACATCCTACAAAAAGGAGAAAATGAATGGTAATACTTCCTGCTATTGATATAAAGGACGGGAACTGCGTCCGCCTTTTCAAGGGGGACTACGGAACAGTTCAGAAGGTCGCTGACAGCTACATGGATACCGCGCGCGGTTTCGAAGCTTCCGGCGCGGAGTGGGTTCACATGGTAGACCTCGACGGTGCAAAGGACGCGACTCAGCAGAACAAGGATATTTTCATCGACGTAGCGAAGAACACGAAGCTAAAGGTAGAGGTCGGCGGAGGTATCCGCAGCCTTGACGTCGTGGAAATGTACCTCAACGCGGGTATTTCCAGGGTAATAATCGGCTCGGCGGCGGTCAAGGATCCCGAGTTCGTAAAGCGCGCCGCGAAGGAATTCAGGGGCCGCATAGCGGTAGGTATCGACGCCAAGAACGGATTCGTTGCAACAGAGGGCTGGCTCGAGACCAGCGGAGTGAACTACATAGACCTCGGCGTTGAAATGTGCCGCGCGGGAGTTCAGTATTTCATCTTCACAGACATAGACAAGGACGGTACCCTCAGCCGCCCGAACCACTTCAAGACAAAGAAGCTCCAGGAAACGCTTGCGCCCCTCGGCGGAAACGTCATTGCAAGCGGCGGGATAAAGACCATCAACAACATAAAGACGCTGAAGAAGAATAGAATTTACGGAGCCATCTGCGGCAAGTCCATCTATTCCGGCAGCCTTGACCTTGCTCAGGCTGTGCGTCTAGCGAAGTAAAGGAGCAGCCATGTTAGCTAAAAGGATAATCCCATGCCTTGACGTCCGCAACGTCAAGGTCGTAAAGGGCGTGAATTTCGAGGGCATAAGGGACGTAGGCGACCCGGTTGAGCTTGCGATCGAATACAACCGTCAGGGCGCGGACGAGCTTGTATTCTACGATATAACGGCTTCCTACGAGGGCAGGGGCGTTATGCTCGATGTGGTAAAGCGCACTGCACAGCAGGTGTTCGTGCCTCTGTGCGTCGGAGGCGGCATCGGTTCGGTGCAGGATTTCCGCGATACGCTCCGCGCGGGAGCCGACAAGGTTTCTGTCAATTCGCAGGCGGTCAAGAATCCGAAACTCATCAGCGACGCTGCTGAGATATTCGGCAGCCAGTGCGTTGTTGTCGGCATAGACGCCAAGCGCAACGGCAAGGGCGGCTATAATGTATTCATAAACGGCGGCAGAGTCGACATGAATCTCGACCTCGGCGACTGGGTAAAGGAGATAGAGGAGCGCGGAGCCGGAGAAATATGCCTGAATTCCATCGACACCGACGGAGTACGCGGCGGTTTTGACCTTGACATGCTGAATTTCGTATGCAGCCGTGTGAAGATTCCGGTAATTGCGAGCGGCGGGTGCGGTTCTATTGATCACTTCTCGGAGGTATTTGAAAAGACAGCAAGCTCTGCGGCGCTGGCGGCTTCGCTGTTCCATTTCGGAGAGCTCACCGTTGACGAGGTGAAGGAGCATCTTCGCCAGCACAATATTCCAGTCAGAACATCTGCGAGGTCTTGATATGGGACTTTTTTCTGCAAAACCCAGCGTAAACGCTCAGAAGATCATCGACTTGCTGGGCTGTGAGTGCGAGTATTTTCCGGCGGGAAAGCCCGCGCAGTTTATTAGCTCCACTTATGAGGACGCGTTCGCCAAAAAGGAAATGGGCGGATACACTCCGGTCATAATAGTGGTAAACGACGTGCTTTCCGAATGGTTCGACATGCTACGTGAGGACTCCGGAACATCTCCGGAGGATCGCCGCAGGGAACTGCTCAGCGCTGAGCTTCCGAACGCGCAGGAATGGTTCACCGAAAGGCTTTCGGAAATGAAGGCAACGTACGGCGAGTACTGGAACGAGATCACCGCTGATTCCGGGAACTGCGGCGATAAAATCGACAAACTGTCAGGTTTCGTTGACTTCGGGACAAAGAAAGCCGCAGAGGTCGTAATAGCTAAGATCCCAACGGAAAATCCCTGGGAGATTTTCGCATGGCTGCCATTCGGCGGCTGGAACGAGTGTCCCGAGCCTGAAATCATGATGGCGGTAGGAAAATACTGGTTCCAGAAATTCGGAGCGGTTCCCGCGGTTATTTCTCACGATATACTCGAGTTTGTTGCACAGCCGTTAAGAGACAGAAGCGCTGCCGTAGGTCTTGCGCTGGAGCAGTACGCTTTCTGCAATGATATTATCGATCAGGGATGCCAGGAAGTCTGCATCCTTGCAGACATGCTTGCAAAGTCATCGGTCTGGTTTTTCTGGTGGGATTGATACTTGCATTTTGCTTGAAAATGTGATATACTATTATTGCATGGTTCTCATATCAGAATCAGCATTATGAAAAGCTAGTGAGGATCAGTAATGGAATTGAACATAATCAGCGACTGCACCGAATCACAAGTCAACAAAGTCGTTAAAATCACCAGGATAACCGTCGTAGCGGTCAGAAATGAGAAATACATGTTTGTAAAGCAGCGCGGCAAGAGTACGATGGAGCTTCCGGGTACCCAGCTGGTGGAGGGAGAAAACACGGCAAAGGCGCTGCGGAGAGTGCTTGAAGGCATGCTGGGCGTTACGGAGCATGCAGCACAGTTCGTCTGCCCGTATTCTGTAACAGACGGCAAGGACGTGCAGTATGGCATACTGTATCGGGCAGAGATAATTGAAATGGGACCTTTCCCGCATTCCGGGCTTGCAGGCGTGTATTACTTAGATACTCCGCCGGAGGACAACGATAAGTGGAGTTTCCCGGAAACAGACAAGCTTCTGTTTGAAGAAGCATTTAGAAAGTAAGGTACATATGGACGTTAAGAAGTATTTCAAGAAATCCGGGCTTATCCCGGCGATAGTTACCGACGCTGAGAACGGCGAGGTACTCATGCTTGCCTATATGAACGAGGAGAGCCTCCAGAAAACACTGGAGACCGGTTACACATGGTTCTGGAGCCGCTCCCGTCAGGAACTTTGGAACAAGGGCGCGACCTCTGGTCATTTCCAGAAGGTGGTTGAGATGTACAGCGACTGCGACGACGATACTCTGCTGATAAAGGTCATTCAGACCGGGGCGGCCTGTCACACAGGACACAGAAGCTGTTTTTTCACGCGCATAAAGTAAGAAAATCCGCTGCTGTATTTGATCGGTACAGCAGCTTATTCAGTTTAAACATAAATTCAAAGGAGTAATTAACATGATGGACGCATTCAAGGATATGTACGACGTAGTCGTAGACCGCAGGGCAAACCCGCAGGAGGGTTCCTATACCTGCTATCTGTTCGATAAGGGAATCGACAAGATACTCAAGAAGTGCGGCGAGGAGTGCACAGAGATGGTCATTGCAGCAAAGAACAGCGACAAGGACGAGCTTGCAAACGAAATTAACGACCTGCTGTACCATATGATCGTTATGATGGTAGACCGCGGCGTGACCGTCGAGGACATCGAGAAGATCATGGTAGAGCGCAGCAAGAAGATCGGCAATCTCAAGCAGTTCCATGTGAGCGATCACAACACCTGATATGGAGCTTACAAGATTTATCGACGACTACGCCGACGACATCTACGCGCTGGCGCTGATCACAACAAAGAATTTCGATTCCGCAAAGGAGATCTTCGTGCGGAATTGTTTTTCATGTCCGGAGATAGATGATAACACCGAGCTTCCGGCGATGCTGAAAAAGGCGTACCCCATGTGCCGCGAGGCCGAGGCAAACGATTCGGCAGTCACCCTTACCGGCATAGAGCTTGACGGAAAGAAACAGCAGCTTCTGGAATCCGTGCTGAGGCAGCCGTTTATTGTTCGCGCGATAATACACATGCGCTGGGAGAACGACCTGGAGCCTGAGCAGATCGCGAAGCTGACTGGGGAAAGCCTGCGTTACGTGAATAATACCCTGGAGGAACTTCCCGAGGAACTCACACGGGAACTTGACAAGAGCTACAAGGATATCTGTTTCAGGATAAAAGCGGACGACAAACTGAAATCCTACGTTATCCGCAGCATGAATTCCGGCAAGAAGCGTCAGTTTGAAGTAAAGGGCGAGGCTGTTCCTGCCCACAAATGGACGAAGCAGCAAAAAACGGTTATTATCATTGTGGCTGCGGTCATTACCGTGGTTATATGCATTGTTGTGCCGCTCATCGAGAGCTACTACCAGATGAGGAAGGACGAAAATTTCGAGTCTTTTGAAAATGTTGCTACCGAAGATATGTTCCGTTATACTTCCGAATCGCCTTCCATTCCCGATGATCAGTTAAACCTGACAGGTTCTGATAGTTAAAATTTCTTAAAAAATCGAAAAAGTACTTGATTTTTTTGTTAAAATATGCGAAAATATATACTGTATAGGTATGGGAGCTATTATCCCGCGCCTTAACAAAAAATTAAAGGGACGTGTGCAGATGGCGCAGTTTTTCAATTTCAAAGGGGATTATTTCGGGCTGACAGAAAGTGACGTTCAGAAGAACATCGACCTGTACGGCTATAATATATACACCAAAAAAGAGCAGCCGCGGGAGAGATTCAACCCGGGCAAGGTGATTTTATCGCCGTCGGCGCTGCTGATGTTCATTGCCGGAGTGCTCAGCTTTTTCAGCAGCGGGATACTCACCGGTATAGTCATCATACTTATCGACATCGCATGGTGTGTGGCAAATATCCGTATCGGTCAGCGTTCGGACGAGCGGCTTGAAGAGTTCCACGAATCAACGGTGATGAAGTATCGTGTGATACGCCAGGGAAAACTGGAGCTTGTCGAAAAGGAATTCATCGTTCCGGAGGATCTGATTTTAGTTCAGGCGGGCGAGAGCGTTCCGGCAGACGCAATGATACAGGAATGCCGCGACTTGACCGTTGACGAAAGCGTGTTCACTGGTTCTAACAAGCCTGCGGCAAAGTACGCAGGCGGCATTTCAAAATCGGAACTCAAGCCTACTTTCGTCTACAGCGGAACAAAGATACTGACGGGCGTTGCAGTCTGCAAGGTAAGCGCGACCGGCGTCGACACCAAGTATTACCATAAGGTGGGAGAACCGATTCCGAAGCATTGCTATTACACTACGATGGAGCGTATAATTCAGAAGCTGCTTCCGCTCTGTTCTGCGACGGCGGCTGTCCTGGCGCTCATCTCAATGGTTGCATGGATACTTTACGGCAACGAGGTGTTCGAATCTGCAATGCGCGGTATCACGCTCGGACTTTGTTTCCTTCCGGCGGGTATCGACACGATCATAAGAATCTACTACACAAAATGCGCCTCCGAAATGTCAGGGAAAAGCGCGATCGTAAAATCTCTGTCCGATATCGAGAAGCTGAATTCCATGTCAGTGCTGTGCGTTGAAAAGGAAGGCGCAATCACAAAAAGCCGCCTTGAGGTGCAGACAATCTACACTCCGAGCGAGGAGCTTCTGTATAAGGTTGCAGCTCTTGCATGCGACCCTGACACCACCGACGACGCAGAACGCGCGCTTATGGTAAAGGCGGCTTTCTATGACGAGCGAATTGTCGATGTTTACAATAAAAACAAGTTTATTGAGCGTATTCCTGATACTAACGAGTTCATGAGCGGCGCGCTGTGGGAAGTAGGCGGCTCCAGACTCTACTGCATTAAGGGTACTCCTGAGCAGATACTCCCGCTGTGTAAATTCCGCGGCGAAGAGCTTTTCGCTGCCCAGAAGATGAAGAAGGAGTACTATTCCCATGGCTGGCAGGTAATGGCGATTGCCTGCGCTGACGCCGAGGAACGCGACTGCGACGAAACAGCCGGATTCGCTTATACGTTTGTTGGATTTATTGCGTTCTCCTCGCCGATAAGGGATTCTGTTCCGAATGCGGTCAAGACATGCCAGCGTGCTGGAGTTCGCGTTGTGATGTTCACCGAGGATAATGCGGAATCCGCAGCGGCTACCGGAAAGATGATCGGACTTTCAGGGAAGGTAGTCACTGGAAAGAGCATTTCAGAATCCGTAAAATACGGCACCGAGCTTCCGCTTGACGCTGACATCTATGCAAGGGTAACTCCCGAGCAGAAGCTGTACGTGATCGAGCAGATGAAAAAGAGCGGCCAGACAGTTGCAATGACCGGAACCAGACCCGAGGACGCCGAAGCGATGGAGCGTTCCGATATCGGCATAACGATTTCGGAAAACACTACCGGGAGCGCATACGAAGCCGCCGACGTCATTATGCACGATGATAATTTCTCGGCGATTGCTGGTATGATCGCGTCGGCGCGGCAGGTTCACCGTAATATCAAGCGGGCAAGCGCTGTCATGATTTCAGGGTACCTGGCACTGGTGCTGCTGAATATGCTGAATCTTTTCGGCGACGCTCAGCTGATGCTGAATCCAGCGATTATTGCTATACTTACGATGTTCGTGCTTCCGGCGGCAGCGCTTGCCGACCTGGACAATCATGCTGATATGAGGGGCTTCATGCCGCCGTCTGAGTTCATCACGAACAGCAGGATAAACTACCGGTTCATTTTGCTTGCAGTCATTGTGGGAGCGCTCTGCGGAGCGGTTTCGATTGCTTCGTACATGTTTATGTACAATGGTACGAATGTCGAGTTCGCCAGAAGCTGCGCACTGCTTTCGTTCGGGTTCTGCACGTCCTTGTTTACGTTTATCAACCTGGCTCCGGGAAATCCCTTCGTTGGATTTGCCTCCGCCGGAAAACCGGCGGTTATCGGCGTTCTTGCACCCGCTGTAACTTCGGTTCTGCTTGTGTTCATTCCAGGTGTAAATACTATTTTTGGTATGACCGGAATCGACATTCTTGCAACGTTTATCTCAATTATGACGGGCGTTATTCCTGCGCTGGCCTACGTGGTCGTGCGTTCGATAGTCAAATTTGATTAAGGAGTTCATATGAAAAAAGTTCTGGGATATCTGAAACTAATTCTTTGCGGAATGGTTTTCGGTGTTGCAAACGTTATCCCCGGCGTATCCGGCGGGACAATGCTGGTGGTCTTTGGAATCTACGATCAGCTTACAGAGGCTATTTCAGGCGTGAAAGCAATAATCAAAAATATTGTTTTCCTGATATTCTTCGGAGCAGGCGCCGGAGTCGGCATACTTGGATTTGCTTCACTTATTAAGTACCTGTTCGATAATTTCGGGGTTCAGACCGACATGTATTTTATCGGTCTGATACTCGGAAGCGTTCCGATGATTTATCACATGGGAACCGCCGAAAAAAAGGTAAAGCCGCTCTGTATTCTTCCGCTTGTTCTGGCGATGGGCGTCGTTATCGGACTTACAATGCTGAACGGATACATGGAAGCGAACGAGCTTATTCCCGCTGCCGAGGCGGTCGAGGGATTCAGCGCTTTCATGACTGTTAAACTCCTGGTTTGCGCGTTCATCGCTGCGGTGGCGATGATAATTCCGGGACTGAGCGGCTCTTTTGTAATGATGCTTCTCGGAGTTTACAATACGGTCATCAATGCGATACAGATAAAGGCGCTTAATTTTTACGTGATCATTCCGGTGGGCGTGGGCGTTCTGCTCGGAGTTATCCTTGGCGCGAAGCTCATCTCAACGCTGATAAAGAAGTACAAACTGATGGTTTACAGCGTGATAATGGGTCTTGTTATCGGCTCTGTCTATGCGATACTTCCTTCAGGATTCGGATTTAATATCCAGACTGGATACGGATTTGTATGTCTGCTGTTTGGCGTGCTTACTTCGGTTCTTGTTGAGAAGCTCGGAAAGACTTCTGAAACATCGCAGGCTGACTGAACATAATTAAGGCTGGGAACTGATAATTCCCAGCCGTTTATTATATCCGGTTCTTGATTTTTTGCAGCGCACCTTTTTCCAGCCGGCTGACCTGAGCCTGACTTATTCCTATCTCCTTAGCGACTTCCACCTGAGTTTTCCCGCGGAAAAAACGCAGATCGAGAATGTGCTTCTCACGGTCGCCCAGTGCATGTATAGCCTCCTTCAGCGAGATCTCGTCGAGCCAGTTGTCGTCATCGTTATGATCGCCGAGCTGATCGAGGACGTAGATAGTATCGCCGGATTCTGAGAACACAGGCTCGTAAAGCGAGATCGGTTCGCTGACTGCTTCGAGAGCGATAACCACTTCGGAGCGTTCCGCGCCTATTTCTTTGGCGATCGCTTCGATTGTAGGCTCCCTGCCGTTTGCCGAGGTGAGGCGTTCCCTCGCCTGCATAGCCCGGTAAGCGAGATCCCTCATTGAGCGGCTGACGCGCACCGGCGAATTGTCGCGAAGGTAGCGCCGGAGTTCTCCCTGTATCATCGGAACGGCATAGGTTGAGAACCTGACCGGCTGTGTGATGTCGAAGTTGTCTATTGCCTTGATCAGACCGATACACCCGACCTGAAACAGGTCGTCAGGACCTTCGCCGCGCCCTGCGAACCGCTGGATCACGCTCAGAACCAGCCGGAGATTTCCATTGATAAGCTCCTCACGCGCCTGCATGTCGCCCTGCTTTACTTTTTTCAGCAGCTCCATCTTCTCGCTTTCGCGGAGCACCTTGAGCTGCGAGGTATTTACGCCGCTGATTTCAACCTTGTTGTAATACAAATAAACCACTCCCGACCTGCTTGATTTTGTACAAGTAGTATTGTCAGGAAGTGGTTTTTCTATTCTGTGAAATTTTACCTGTTTAGTTGCAGACCCGTTCGAGTTCTTCGCGAAGCTGCTTTATAATGCGCTTTTCCAGCCTTGAAATATAGCTCTGAGAAATCCCGATTTCGTCGGCGACTTCTTTCTGTGTTTTCTCTCTGCCTCCCTTCAGTCCGAACCGCATTTCCATGATCTGGCGCTCCCGCGGAGTCAGATGGTTTACAGCGTCGTGGAGCAGCTTCTTTTCGGTTTCGTCCTCGATTCGGGCGTTTACGCAGTCGCTGTCCGTGCCGAGAACGTCTGAAAGAAGCAGCTCGTTGCCGTCCCAGTCAACGTTCAGCGGCTCGTCTATTGAGATCTCGCAGCGGCGCTGGCTGGTTTTTCTTAGGTACATCAGTATTTCGTTTTCAATGCAGCGGGAAGCGTAGGTAGCAAGCTTTATATTACGATTCACGCTGAATGTGTTTACCGCTTTGATAAGTCCGATGGTGCCGATCGAAACAAGGTCGTCCAGGCCTACGCCGGTGTTCTCAAATTTTTTAGCGATGTAAACCACCAGCCGCAGGTTGTGAACGATAAGAGTTTCACGGGCAGCCGCGAAGTCTGTTTCAAGCAGCTTGAACGCCTGCTCTTCCTCCTCCCGGGTGAGGGGCGGGGGAAGCGATTCGGAGCCGTTTATGTAATACACGCCGGTATCGCCGCCGGAAGCGTACTTTATAAACGCTTCAAGTCCTTCGTCCAGCAGTTTCTTCAAAAAATCGAGCATGATAATTCCTCCTGTTTTATATAATGATGTTGGGATCAAATATGCAGTCAGCTCCGGAGAGGGGCTCACGAGTTACCCCCACAAGGACGTCAGCAGGTTTTTCGTTGATAAGAACCTCGGCAGAGAATACCGGTACCACGCCTTCTGAGGTTATGGTGCGGCAGGGAGCTAGCCTGAGCCCCTCCAGCCCCTCTGAACAGCCGTTAAGATAGTTCGTGACCTGCGGGGGAGATATTTCAGCCACCTTGCCTATTGACGTGATCACAACAGGTTTACCGGTGAAGCTGTCCCGTAGTGAGTTTCCAGTGTCCGCAAGGCCGTCCAGCGTAACTTCTGCGGCGCCGTTTCGGATTCTAACTACCGCGTGGCTCTGCGGTTTTCTTCTGTCTATTATCGTTCTGAATACGCGGAAGCCTCCATACAGAACGGCTGTAAACAGTGCAGCGGCAATGATCGGGATATCAAAATACGCAGTACCATTTCGCACGAATATACCCGCCGGAGCCGCAATGTTCCACAGAGCAGTCATTGCTCCGCCAAAAATGAAGCTCACGACCAGGAATGACAGCGAGCTGATAAGAAAGTCGATTTTGTTCTGCCTGCCAAAGGCGGCGAAAGTTATGCCTATCCCAAGCGCTATTTTGATCAGCACGCATAGAATCGGGTTCAAATCCGGAACAAGAATCAGCAGCGAACCGACCGCTCCCACGGCCGAAGCAAGGAGAACTCGCCGCGGGGAAACTTTGCGTCGCAGCATGAGCGAGGTTCCGCGAACCAGAAAGTAGTTTATGTAGAGATTTACCACTAAAAGGACGTCAATATATATAACCAAAGCCATCACCAACTTGTACACTTTCTTTTACTATTATATATTCATTCGTCTGAGAAATATGTCATAATGCGGCAGTATTTTCTGAGCAGAATTGCCGCGTAAAATAAAAAAAGGGCGTGCAGCAATGAAAGCTGCACGCCGCGTGTATTGAAATGTCAGTCTCTGTTGAATTCTGCAAGCTCAAGACCGGGATTCTTGTCGAGCGCCCACTTGATGTTCCACTCGCTGGTGAATATCAGCAGGTAATTGCCCTTGACGTCCTGAATAAGCTTGGTATCGGAGGTGAGCACCAGCTTCTGAAGCTCGTCAAGACCTCCTTCAAGGTGCTTCTGACTGGTTATCCAGCGGATATGCTCGTATGGCAGACCCTCGCGGATTATGTCAACGTTGTACTCGTTCTTGAGACGGTACTCAAGCACTTCGAATTGCAGGACGCCGACAACGCCTACGATTACTTCCTCAAAGCCGCTCTGCGGTTCGGAGAATATCTGGATAGCGCCTTCCTGGGCTATCTGGGTGGTACCCTTTATGAACTGCTTGCGCTTGAGGGTGTCCTTCTGGCGGATACGCGCAAAGTGCTCCGGAGCGAATGTCGGGATACCTTCGAATTTAACCTTTTTCTTAGGCGAGCACAAGGTATCGCCGATTGAGAAAACTCCAGGGTCAAACACGCCCATGATGTCTCCGGCGTACGCTTCGGAAATTACCTCGCGTTCGCTCGCCATCATCTGCTGAGGCTGAGAGAGCCGCATGGTTCTGCCGTTCTGAACGTGCAGTACTTCCATATCCTTGTCGAACTTGCCGCTGCATATGCGCATGAACGCGATACGGTCGCGGTGAGCCTTGTTCATGTTAGCCTGGATCTTGAATATGAACGCGGAGAACTCCGGGTCGAACGGGTCAACTATTCCATCGGGAGTGCTGCGGGGCAGTGGGGAAGTGGTCATTTTAAGGAAGTGCTCAAGGAACGGTTCAACGCCGAAATTCGTCAATGCAGAACCGAAGAACACCGGTGAAAGCTTGCCCTTGCTGACAAGATCCATGTTGAACTCTTCGCTTGCGCCGTCAAGCAGCTCGACGTCCTCGGACAGCTTTTCGTAGTTGTGCTCGCCGATGAGGTCGGCAAGTGAAGCGTCTGAAAGGTCGGCTTCTGTTGCGGCAACCTCGCGTGTTCCGTTGTTTGCCTCGAACGAGATTATGCGGCGCTTTTCGCGTTCGTAAACGCCCTTGAACTCCTTGCCGGAACCGATAGGCCAATTTACCGGATAGGTCTTTATGCCGAGTTCAGTCTCGATCTCATCGAGCAGGTCGAAGGGATCGCGGGCTTCGCGGTCCATTTTGTTGATGAATGTGAAAATCGGGATATTGCGCATTACGCAGACCTTGAACAGCTTACGGGTCTGGTTCTCAACGCCCTTTGCCGCGTCGATCACCATTACAGCGCTGTCCGCCGCCATCAGGGTACGGTAGGTATCCTCCGAGAAGTCCTGGTGTCCGGGGGTGTCGAGGATATTTATGCAGTAACCGTCGTAGTTGAACTGCATTACAGATGAGGTTACTGAGATACCTCTCTGCTTTTCAATTTCCATCCAGTCGGAAACTGCGTGCCGGGTGTTCTTTTTGCCTTTAACTGCGCCAGCGAGGGAGATTGCGCCTCCGTAAAGAAGGAACTTTTCAGTGAGCGTCGTTTTGCCCGCGTCCGGGTGAGAGATAATCGCAAATGTGCGGCGTCTTTCGATCTCGTGTCTTAAATCAGCCATGTGTCTACTTCCTTTATTCTTAATTATTTTATTTCTGGGTCGTTTTCTGTCTGCTGCTCCATGTCGTAAAGCATTTTTCCTGTCTCGCCGTCCTGAGGCTCCTCAATGCCCTTGTTTTTCATTGTAAGGGTGAAGAACAGTCCAACGATGATCGGCAGGTAGAACGTCATGATACGCCAGAGCATCATAGCGGTATTGACATAATGTTCGCCGAATATGTCCTTGAAAAAACCGTGATAGCCCAGCTCAGCGCCTCCCATAGCTCCGGGCAGCGGAATGAAGGATGATATCATCAGAACATACGCCTGGTAGCTTATGATCTGAAGGAGACTGGTTCCCTCAAGACCGAATCCACGGTAAAGCACATAAGAAATGCTTAAAAAGAGTGTGAGCTGAATAAACGTGAAAAATACGGATTTAAGCAGCAGCGGAATGTTCTTTTTCAAATATTTGAAATTGTTGTAGAACTTGTTCACCTCACGCGTGAAGTATACGCGCCACTTGATCGGCCGTTTTACAATATGCATTCTAGTAAGCAGGGATATGAGCCAGTTTGCGAATTTCAGCGTACCTTTGCGGAATAATGCAATAGCTATAAGCGCCACGATTACCGCAGTGTTGATTATAAACCCGATAAGTACGAACGGCATAAGACCTTTCTGTTGGAGATCGTCGCCAAAATGTTTGTATCCGACAGCGAGGGTAAAAATCGAATAGCCGGTAAGCACGAACTGATAGACGATAAATCTGCTGAGCAGCGCGGTAATTCCACAACCAAGCGGCACGCCGAATTTCACAAGATAGTACGCCTGCATTGGCTGCCCACCCGTAGAGGAGGGAGTAATACAATTGAAGTACTGCCCGATGATGGTAGTAAGCCAGCTATTCCAGAATTTCATTTTAGGGTGCATCGATTTCAGCATAACATGAATTGTTGAAGCTTCACTGAGCCAATATCCAATCATGAATACAACGCAGATAATGAGTGCTCCTTTGTTTATTTTTGACAGTGCAGCCACGACATTATCAATGCTGTCTACAAATACTAGATAAACAATCATTATAATGAAGGCAACAGCGCAGATGATCAGATTGGCTTTTTTGCTGATCTTTTTCTTCTTCATTTATTCATACCTCAAAATTGGTTCCTCTGAAAAGTCCACAAAGATTATTATAGTATATTTTTACGCTGTTGTCAATAGCTTTTACATTATATGGCACTACAAAAAAATGTAGTGCTACAATAGATATTGTACAAAATAAGAAAAAAGATTGAGAGACAGACCAAAATAGATCATAACAGATTCTATTCTTTTCTTCATGTGATGACCTTAATCGGCAGCTATAATACCATCTCGCTCGGTCTAATAATCGTCCGACGCTTCCTCTTGGCTGGCTTTCTCCCATTGAATTTCTTTCTATCTTTCGTGTTCAAAATCATTGACAAACTTACACTGAATATATAAAAAAGCATTGACTAAATAAACGAAATATGCTAAAATATAATATGAATATTTATGAAACAGGATTGATAACAATGAATAAAGGAAAGATAATAGTACTTGAGGGACTTGACGGCTGCGGTAAATCCACCCAGCTTAATATACTTTTCAATAATTTGCAGAGCGCAGGAAAAACCCGGCTTATCAGCTTCCCGAATTACGAGAGCAGCACCGGACGGGTCGTGTCTGAATATTTGCAGGGGACAATACCCTGCGAGGGCGCTGCCGGAGCCTACGCAGCGTCGGGATTTTACGCCTCCGACCGATATGCAAGCTACGTCACCGATTGGAAAAACGACTACGAAAACGGCTCGGTTATCGTGTCCGGACGTTATACGACATCTAATGCTATATATCAGATGACGAAGCTTCCGCGCGACCAGTGGGACAGCTTCCTCGCTTGGCTAAAGGACTACGAGTATAAAAGGCTTGGACTTCCTGAGCCGGATCTTGTTTTGTTCTTGGATATGCCGATTGAGATATCGCAAAAGCTGCTATCCGCGCGCTACAACGGCGACGAAAGCAAAAAGGATATCCACGAGAGCAGCGCAGCATTTCTCAGGAGATGCCGCGAAAGCGCTCTCTATACGGCAAAGCGCTGGGGCTGGAGGATCATTCAGTGCTCTGACGGGACTGCTCCGCTTCCCATTGAGGATATCGCCCTCAGAATAAAGAAAGAAACAGAGGAAATCTGATGGCTGAATTTGATTTCAGACCGCCTCAGCTATCCGACAGGGAATGGGCAGTTAAACTGCTTGCCGAATCGGATTTCCGCGGCTGTCTGTACACTTTTGGAAACAACTATGTCTGGCGGAATGCCTACAACGCGGAAATATGCAGGTTCGAAGATTTCTACCTGCTGAAAAACACCGACCACACCAGCGGCACGCCGCGCTTCCTATATCCGTCTGGAAGTGGAGATATCCGCAGATTGATTCCCGCATTAAAATGCTATTGCAGGGAGCTGAAAATTCCACTGCTCATGACCGCAAACGCTGAATGCACAGCGGTTTTGAAGTCACTGTACCCGGACGTGAGCGCCGTTGCCGACCGCGACGGATTCGACTATGTTTACAATTCTTCTGATCTTGCTGAGCTGAAAGGGAAGCGCTATCATTCGAAACGGAATCACCTGAATCGCTTCTACGAGAACGACTGGTCGTTTGAACCGATAACCGCTCACAATATCCCTGAGTGCCGCGATGTGCTCGCTAAATGGCTGGAATCAGGCGAGCCTGACGAAGAAAAATCCGTGGAAGCAGATGTGGTAAGCGAAAGCCTCGATTACTTCACGGACCTGAATTATACAGGCGGACTTCTTCGCGTAAATGGCGAAGCGCAGGCGTTCACATTCGGCGAACCTTCCGCCGCAGATACGTTCGTAGTTCATGCGGAAAAAGCCCTGCTGAATTATCAGGGCGCATACACCGCAGTGAACTGCGAGTTCGCCAAAACGCTCGCCGACCGATTCGCCTATATAAACCGCGAGGAGGACACAGGCTCAGAAGGGCTTCGTAAAGCCAAGCTGTCATATCACCCCGCTTTCCTTGAAGAAAAATATCTGATAACATTTTCGGAGGTATAATTATGATATACGTATTTTTAGCTGACGGATTCGAAGAAACAGAGGCTATAGCGCCTATTGATATGCTGCGCCGCGCAAAGCTCGACGTAAAGCTTGTCGGAGTCGGTACGTCCACACCCACGAGCTCTCACGGTATCAGGGTCACTGCCGACCTTACAGAAGCCGAAACAAAGCTGGACAGCTCTGTACAGCTCATCGTGCTCCCCGGCGGCATGCCAGGAACCCTTAATCTTGAGAAATCTCCGGTTGTTCAGTCAGCAATAAAGTACTGCGTTGAAAAGGGCATTCCGGTCGGTGCGATATGCGCCGCGCCTTCGATTCTGGGCAAGCTCGGACTGCTGAACGGCAGAAAAGCCGTTTGCTTCCCCGGCTTTGAACAGTACCTTACAGGGGCTGAAGTCCTGAACAAGCTGTGCGTTACCGACGGTCAGTTCACGACCGCATGCGGCGCTGGTGCGGCGATCGAGTTCGGTCTGGAACTTGTCAAGGTTCTCTGCGGCGAAAAGAGATCAACAGAGCTTCGCTCTGCCATAGTAGCCGACAGATGAACATTCCGGACGAAAAGAAGGCGCTCCGCAGGGAACTTATCCAGCGCCGCAGGAACATGCCTGACGATGTGAAATCTGCCGCTGACTCACGGATATTTGATCGACTGATTCCGCTTCTTGAAAAGTGCAGCTCCGTATTCACCTATGTCTCGACTGAGATAGAAGTCGATACCCGGCAGCTCATGAAATGGTGTTTTGAGCATGGTAAAACCGTTGCTGTGCCAGTTTCCGGCGATTCGGAACTCACATTTTACCCTATCCGTTCATTTGACGAGCTTTCCGTTGGCAGGTTCAATATTATGGAACCTGTTGACAGAAGCGTCCCGGCAGTACCAGACAGCGATTCGCTATGCATTGTTCCGGCGCTTTGCTGCGACCGCTGCGGACTGCGGCTTGGCTACGGCAGGGGATACTATGACAGATTCCTTGCGGGTTTCCCCGGGAAGTCGGTCGTGATATGCTATTCGGATTTTGTGATGAAAGTACCCGCCGAGCCTCACGACATGAGGGCGGACGAGATCATCACAGAATAAAGCAAATACATGAGGAAAATATATGGATAAGAACAACTTTGATCAGCTCGGGTTCCCGGTGAACGACAACTCCGATGATTTCGGAACGACCCGGGAACTCAACAGCATACATGACGCGGACCCCGAGGATCCTTCCGGAATCGCGCCGCGTGACCGCTTCACAGAAATGAACAGCGCGGACGATCCGGGCAGCACCCGCATGATGGATTCCCTTACCGCACCTGACGAACCTGAAGCAGCACCGGCTGCAAATCCCGTCAGGAAACGCAAAAAACGCCGCAAAAAGAAGAAATATACAAATCACACGCGCACGATGGGACATGTTTTCCTGGGGGTTGTGCTTTCGGTTGCCGCTATCTGCGTGGGAGTTTTCCTCGCGTGGAAGGTGATAGTAGGTCTGATGGACTACACCGGAATGGCAAAAAAAAGCCATGAAGCAGATATTGTGATCGACAGTACGATGAATGTCGACGATATTGCCGAAACTCTGCATGAAAATGGTATCATTGAAATGCCGTGGCTGTTCAAGACGTACATTAACATGAATGACGAGGCGGAAGGGTTCCTCGACGGTGAGTACACCGTCAATTCCACCATGTCCTACAGCAACATTATAACATTGCTGAAAACTGTTCGTCAGTACACAAACACCGTTACTGTAATGATTCCCGAGGGTTACAACGCGCAGCAGATAGGTCAGCTTCTTGAGGAAAACCTCGTCTGCCGTGCTGATGATTTCGAGAAGTACTACCGCTCCAAGCTGGAAAAATACGACTTTGAGGAGCAGATCACCGTTACTGAAAATCGCTTCTACGCTCTGGAGGGCTACCTTTTCCCAGATACCTACGAGTTCTATGTTATCGACGATCTCCCGGATAAGCCCAGTATGGACACAAGCCAGTACGCAAAACAGGCGGCTGAAAAGATGTATTCCAATTTCCAGAATAAGATAACAAAAAAGATGTACGCCCGGGCAAAGGAGCTCGGAATGACATTCGACGAGGTTGTGACCCTTGCTTCCATTATCCAGAAGGAGGGTACAAACGAGGAAAATATGGCGAACATCTCGTCTGTATTCCACAATCGTCTGGAGAACATGTACGAATATCCGCACCTCCAGTCTGATACCACCGATAACTATATTGAAGATGTCATTCGGCCGAATATTCCGTCCAGCTCGCTGGCGCTCTACGAGAACGTTATAACAGCTTACGACACTTACACCTGCGAGGGACTTCCCGCAGGACCTATATGCAGTCCGGGTCTTGAGGCTATCAACGCCGCGCTTTATCCGGCTGAAACAGATTACTATTATTTCCTGAGCAGCAGCGATGGAGTATTCTACTACGCAAGCACGGTTGAAAAGCACGAGCAGAATATTATAGACGCAGCGCTCCGCGAGGAGGAACAGAACTAAATGAACCAGATAGAGCTTCTTGCTCCGGCAGGCGACGAGGAGTGCCTGCGCTCCGCGCTGGACTACGGCTGCGACGCTGTGTACCTTGCCGGTAAAAGCTTCGGAATGCGCGCCGGTGCAAAAAACTTTGACATGGACGGACTCGACCGCGCTGTGCGTCTCGCGCATGAACGCGGCGTAAAGGTTCACCTGACCTGCAATACGATACCGCTCAACAGCGAGATCGAGCAGTTCCCGAAATATATAGCCGCCGCACAGGAATGCGGAGTTGACGCGGCAATAGCGTGCGATCTCGGAGTGATCTCCATGATAAAGGAGTACGCGCCTAAAATGGAGCTTCACATCTCGACCCAGACGGGCGTTGTGAATTATCAGACGGCAATTGAGCTTTACAAGATGGGAGCTAAGCGCGTAGTCCTCGCCCGTGAGGTCGGGCTGGAGGACATCAGGGAAATACGCCGCAGAATCCCGGCAGATATGGAAATAGAGACATTTGTCCACGGTGCAATGTGCGTCAGCTTTTCCGGAAGGTGCCTGATCTCCGAGTATCTCACCGGGCGCGGGGCAAACCGCGGAGAGTGTGCGCAGCCCTGCCGCTGGAGCTACTACCTCATGGAAGAAAAGCGCCCTAATCAGTTCTTCAAGGTGTTTGAGGACGAACGCGGAAGCTACATTCTTAACTCCCGCGACATGTGCATGATCGACCACCTTGACGACCTTATCGACGCGGGCGTTACCAGCTTCAAAATTGAAGGCAGAGCAAAATCGGCATATTATGTAGCCTTGACGGTCAACGCGTACCGTGCGGCTCTGGACAGCTGCCTGAAGGGTGAAAAGCCCCCGAAGTGGGTGCTTGACGAGGTAAACAAGATAAGCCACAGACCTTACAGCACTGGCTTTTTCTACGGAAAGCCGACCGACGGCTCCGGAACGCAGGATCCTAATATTGTCACCAACGGCGGGCAGTATTTTGCCGACAGCGGGTACATGCGGGATTACGATTTCGTGGGCGTTGTCGATTACTGCGAGGACGGCGTGATGCACCTTACACAGCGCAATTACTTCACGCTCAGCGATGAACTGGAGCTGCTTCCTCCTCACGCGGAACCTATTATTTTCAAACCGGAAAGCATGTTCGGCGCTGATGGAACGCAGATAGACATTGCAAGGCGTGCTACAGAAAAACTGTCTATTCCGACGGCGATCGTCGTACCGCCTCACACGATACTTCGTAAGAAAATGAACTGATATTGCAGAAAGGACGGTAATTATGGGAGTTCAGGAATTCAAGTGCCCCGGCTGCGGAGCAAAACTAAAATGGAACGCAGCCGAGCAGAAAATGAAATGCGACTACTGCGACAACACTTATGATATAGCAACTCTTGAGGAATTCGAGCAGGAGGAAAACTCCGCGCCTGTTGAGGAATACGCCTGGGATCCGTATAACGCCCCCGGAGAGGTAACAGGTCTAAAGACCTACATATGCCAGTCCTGCGGCGGAGCTATCACGGTCAGCGATGATTCTGCGGCGACTAGCTGCCCGTACTGCGACAGCCCGGTCGTTCTCAACAACAATGTTACCGGAATGCTCCAGCCTGATCTGATAATTCCGTTCACCAAAACAAAAGAGGAGGCACAGAATGCTCTGCGGAAGTTCTGCAAGGGCAAGCCTCTGCTTCCGCCTACGTTTGTTTCAGAGCACCGTATTGAGGAGATAAAGGGTCTGTACGTTCCGTTCTGGCTCTATGACTGCGACGCTGCGGGAAAAATGCGCTTCGACGCAACAAAGGTCAAGAAATGGTCCACCGACGAATTCGATTACACTCGGACTGAACATTACATGGTTGTCCGCGAAGGCGAGGCGGGATTTGCCGATGTTCCGGTAAACGGCTCCGACAAAATGGAAGCATGCTACATGGAAGCCATCGAGCCGTTTGACGTCTCTGCCGGGAAGCATTTCCAGCAGGCGTATCTCTCAGGATTCCTTGCTGATAAGTACAATGTGGATTCCGTAGCGGCGCAGCCCCGCGCAAACGAGCGCGTAAAGAACGGCATGCAGGAACTGCTCAGAAATACGGTCGTAGGCTATGACACCGTAAGCACTAAAAGCACGAACATGCATCTCAATACCGGCAGAATCCGCTATGCAATGCTTCCCGTTTGGGTGCTCAGCACAAACTACCGCGGAAAGATATATAAATTTGCAATGAACGCTCAAACCGGAAAGTTCGTTGGAGAGCTTCCGGTAAGCTGGCGTAAGTTCTGGGCGATCTTTGCCGCAATCTCGGTCGGAGTAGGTATTATCGGAACGCTGCTCCAGCTATTTATGTAAGGAGGTGCTGTCATGAAAAGAATCGTTTCCGTTCTCGCGGCAGCTTTCGCTGCGCTGGCTGTTTCCACAGCGGCGGGCGCAGCCCCCTTATATGACGCTGAACCATACCAGCCGTTTTCAGTGCTGATAAAATCGAATTCAGTCGATGAAAATACAGAATCTGTCGCACTCGCTGAATACAGCGGAATTGAAAAGCTGTATCTCGAAGATAATGTAGCTCTTATCGATGAACCAAGCACAGAAGTTACGGAGGAACCCAAGACTTACACCGCGCAGGATATCCTTAAAATGGCGGGCATATCGCTTGCAGTGGGTATTGTGATCGCGCTTATCGTCTGCCTTATCATGAAATCCTGCATGAAAACCGCAAGACCGAAGCACACAGCCAACGACTACATAAAGAAGAACAGCTTTCATATAACACGCTCCAGGGATATTTTCATATATGCGGAGCTGAGCAAAAGGAAGCGCGTTAATGAAGAATCCAAGAAATAAGAGGTAAACAACATGCCGGAAAACAGATTTCGCGATACTTCACTTGACTTTGACGAAAGAGTATCCGCTCTTCTTGCCGAACTTACAACAGAAGAAAAACTGGGACTTCTTACAACGCATATGAACGCAGTCCCAAGGCTTGGAATAAAGGAATTCTGGATAGGCGCCGAGGTTGCCCGCGGGCTTGTCTGCCGCGATTCTCAGGGGGAGTACCCCTCGACGGTTTTCCCGGAGCCATTCGGACTTGCCGCGACGTTCGATACTGGTGTAATGAAACGCATGGGCGAAGTAACCGGCGTTGAAAACAGGATCTATACGCAAAAGGGGAAATCCTCGCTTTGCGTGTGGGGACCTACTGTAGACCTGGAACGCGACCCGCGCTGGGGGCGGAACGAGGAAGCCTACGGCGAGGATCCGTGCCTTGCCGGAACCATGGCGGCAGCGTACACCAGCGGAATGGCTGGCTCAGACGAAAAGTACATGCGGGTCATTCCTACGCTCAAGCACTTCTACGCCAACAACAACGAGAACACCCGCGTAAACTGCAACGCGAATGTCCCGACGCGGCTGAAGCACGAATACTACCTCAAAGCGTTCGAAAAACCGGTACGCGACGGACGGGCGCTCAGTCTCATGACAAGCTATAACGAAGTCAACGGAATCGAGCAGCTTTGCTCTGCGGAACTCCAGTTTGCGAGGGAGCAGTGGGGTCTGCTGTTCGCAGTTACCGATGGCGGGGACTTCATTCAGAATGTACAGTACCATCAGAGCGACCGAGACCACACCGAAGCGTTCGTTAAAATCCGCAGGCACAACGGCGCGGAAATCATGACTGACAACGAGGACATCGTAAAGCAGTCCGCCCGTGAAGCGCTGGAATCTGAACAGATATCCACGGCTGACATCGACCGGGCGCTTGCTGGTCCGCTCAAGGCGCGTTTCTTGCTCGGAGAGTTCGACGACATCACAAAGTTTGACTACCCGGAGAGCCTGCTTTGCAGCGAGGAACATTCCCGCGCCGCCCAAGAAGCCGCTGAGAAGTCGGTGATACTCCTGAAAAACAGCCGCGGAGTTCTTCCGCTGAACAAGGAAAGAAAGCTTGCAGTAATAGGCTACCATGCCGACATGGTGTTCCGCGACTGGTATACCGGACTTTCGCCGAAGTGCAGCACGATCCTTGACGTACTGACCGCACAGCTCGGCAGAGAGAACATCATCTACGACTGCGGCAATGATACGATCGCGCTGCGAAGCGCTTCAAACGGGTTTTACTTCTCTGTGAGCGAGGACGGCTCCGTAAAGTGCGACAGCCCGCTCATTAACGAAGCCTGCCTTTTTGAGCTGTTCGAATGGGGGGACGGCGCGGTATCCCTGCGCTCCTGCCTGAACAATAAGTTCCTTACTGACTGCGGCGTGATGAAGTGCACAGCAGATCAGGTGTTCGGGTGGTTCGTCCACGAACTGTTTTACATTGAGAAAAACGACCGGGAATGCCGCCTGAAAAACTGGCAGAAGCGTTTTCTGTACATAACTCCCGAAGGGGAGCTTACGTCATCGGAAGCCCTGAGAGCGCCGAAAAATTCGCTCCTTACAATGGAGATTTTCTCCGACGGCACCGAACGGGTCAGAAGGGTCGCCACCGAAGCGCATAATGTTGTCGTGTTCTGCGGCAACGATCCGATGATAAACGCCCGCGAGACCACGGACAGAATGCACTTAAAACTCCCGGACAAGCAGACACGTGCGCTTGACGCCGTGCTTGAGCTTAATCAGGACGCGGTTCTTTTCCTGATTTCCGGGTACCCATATCAGCTTGACAACGAACGTATTTCAACCGTAATGCATATTTCTCATGCCGGACCCTCGCTCGGTCAGGCAGTTGCAAAAACTCTATTCGGGGAGATATCACCCGCCGGACGCTGTCCGGTCACATGGTACCGTTCCGCTGACGAACTTTGCAGCATTGAGGACTACAATATAATGCGCACGCACTCGACATATCTGTACTATGAAGGCGAGCCGCTGTTCCCGTTCGGGTTCGGTTTAAGCTACACCGGATTCAGATACTGCTCGGCAAAAACGGACAAGATTTCCTACCAGCTCGGCGACACTGTAACAGTGACCCTGGACATAGAAAACGTCGGAATAATGGACGGCGACGAGGTGGTACAGCTTTATGCCGCTCCTTCCGGCATTACTATGACAGTGCCGAAGAAACAGCTCCGTGCATTCACGAGAATTCATGTGCCCAGAGGGAAAACCGTTACCGCAAAGCTCTCTTTCCCGGTCAGCGACCTCTCCTACTGGAACATCAATAAAAACGCTTTCGACCTGTTCAGCGGAAATTATACACTGATGATCGGAGCTTCCTCGGCAGATATCCGCAGAACTTGTGAAATTCAGGTGAACGCGTCAAACTACGAGGGCGTTGAAGTTTCCGGCGAGATTCCGGCGGTTTCCGCACTGGATTATATTGACGTTAAGTTCGACGCTGACAGAGAACTCAACGAGTACGCGCTTATAAACGACTGGCAGAGCAGTATCAGCTTTGAATTTTGCAGAATGCGAAGCTATCACATGGTGACTGTAACAGCTTCCAACCCCGGACCGGAGGTAAAGATTACAATAATGGCGGCTGAATCCAGACAGGTCGTTGCCGAAGTAGTCATACCGCCCACCGGCAGCATGACAAAATTCACGACTTTCAACGCTCCCGCCGAGCCTGTCGACGGAGTGTTCACACTGCGTATGACTACCAGCGGCATGCTGTCGCTGAAATCTTTCAAATTCTCGTGAACGCCTCCGGGAGATAAAGATGAAAACACTATATAAATGGTACCTGACCAACGAGGGTATCGTAGGTTACATGGCACACGGCGTGGTATACGGGCATTCAAGCCCATACTGCGCCGACGGCAGCGAGATCCACACCTCCCTGATAGAAAGCGCGGAATACGACGGCGAAACGATAACGCTTTACACGCTGAACTCTGAATACCGCCTTTCCATCAGCGAAATGGACTGCGAATGCTTTGACGCGCTGCGTTCTCTCCATATTTTCGAGCGATTTGCACGGGAATACGGCCTGATGAGATGCTTACCTCTGGTTGCCGACCACTACCATCAACTGGACGGCTATCTCCGCAGCACAAGAGCTGAAATTCACTCAAGGCTTAAAAACGGTTCGCTGTACATCGAGTTTTCAGATGAAAACAAGTGCTACTACAATATGGGAGTTTACCGCACAAAATCCGGCGAGATGGAGTTCTTCCCGCGTGTGACTGATTTTTTCATTGATAAAAACGAGAAACTGGTCGGTTCATTGAACTATATCGTGGAGTTCAACCCCTACAACAACAGGAATATCGGCTTTATCTCTCATTCCGGGGCTGCGCTTCCGGACAAGGAATTTCTCGGAATAATCAGAAATAGCTGTAGAAACTCCCTGAATATACGGTTCAGTTGGGGCAAAACCGTAATACTCGCCCAGGACACCGAAATAGTTGTATCAGATGGCATGGGACTTGCTATCCCGCTGACTGATACGTCGCAGGATATCTAACTTACAAAAGAAATGAGGTGTTAGTATGTCAGAAGTTAAGAGAGTATTTCTAATAGTACTGGACAGCTTCGGCGTTGGAGAAACCCCGGATTCAGCGGAATTCGGCGACGCGGGAGCAAACACGCTCCGTTCATGCTTTGAAACTGGCAGGCTCAGCGTGCCGAACATGCAGAAGCTGGGACTTTTCAACATCGACGGGGTTACAGTCGGCTCGCAGGTCGCAAATCCTACTGGAGCGTACCTCAGAATTGCGGAAAGCTCCCGCGGCAAGGACACAACAACCGGCCACTGGGAGATTGCCGGAATTGTATCCAAAAAGCCATTTCCGACCTTTCCGAACGGGTTCCCCGAGGAAGTCATAAAGAAATTCAGCGAAGCGACCGGCAGGGGAGTACTCTGCAACAAACCGTACAGCGGAACAAAGGTAATCGCCGACTACGGCGAGGAACATATCCGCACGGGAGACCTCATCGTCTACACTTCGGCGGACAGCGTGTTCCAGATAGCCGCCCATGAATCGGTAGTTCCTGTCGAAACGCTCTATGACTACTGCCGCATGGCGCGGGAGATACTGACGGGAGAATATGCCGTGGGGCGCGTTATCGCACGTCCTTTTGAAGGCAAGTTCCCATTTATCAGAACGCCGCGCAGACACGATTTTTCGCTTGTTCCCCCGAAGGATACAATGCTTGACTGCCTTTCGCGTCAGGGCTTCGACACCATCGGGATCGGCAAGATATACGATATCTTCGCCGGAAAGGGACTTACAAAATATGTCCGTGATATCGGCAACTTCTGCGACATGAATGAAACATCGCATTTCCAGAGCATTCCTTTCAACGGACTCTGCTTTACAAATCTTGTGGATTTCGACATGCAGTTCGGTCACCGCCGCGACCCGGAGGGATACGCTCAGGCGCTTAACGAGTTTGACGTATGGCTGGGTGGATTCCTTGAAAAAATGCAGCCCGAGGATATCCTGATGATTACCGCGGATCACGGCTGCGACCCGAAATATTCCGGCACCGACCACACCAGGGAGCATATCCCGGTTCTTGTTGCGGGTCATTCGGTAAAACCCGGAAATCTTGGCACCAGAGCCTGCTTCGGCGACATCGGAGCAACCGTGCTTGACTTACTTAATGCAGCTGGTAAGCTTGACGGCGAGAGCTTTGCAAATAAAATCACTAACTAAGGAGCATAATAATGAACGGAGAAGTTACACAGGCAAGCCGTATCGTAGCGGCTGCGAGAAAATCAATGAAGGACGGTTCCGCATACGAGTTCACGCCTCTGCCGTATGAGGGAAGCGTCGTTTTCAATTTCTGCGACAGAAATAAGAGCGGAGCTCCGCTCTTCCGCGCAAAGGATCCCGCAGACTGGTACGCACACCTCAGCAAGGAAGGCGTGAAGAACATCTTCATGATAATGGGAATGAAGGTCAACAGACAGGCGCTCGGATTCTCAAATAATTCCGCAGTTTCTATCTTTGTACGTTACAATGATAATGTCGTTACCCGCTTTGTTCCGCACTGGAGCTTCAACGACGACGCGCGCCTCTGGAGCGTCGAATACACCGAAGCTATCGCTGAGAACGCACCAGCTACCGACCCCGACTTCCGCAATGAGAAGTCGCTGACTCTTGCAACGCTCAGCGACATCGGCGAGCTTGCGCAGCAGCTTGGTCAGGAGCAGTTTGTTAAGACATTCAAGAAGGCGGCTGATATCCTGAGCGGCGAAGAAGTTCCACAGATGAAGAAGGGCGCAGCCATTCCTGCAATCCCCGAGGACATGATGAAATACTACCTCGCGGCAGATGTTGCCGACGTATTCGGCGCCATGGGAAGCTGGAATGACGAACCCGTAGTCGCAGCCCGCGAGCAGCACAAGGAGAAGGACTACGCAACCCTGTCCGACAGACTGCTGTGCTCTGTTCGTCTGATGACCATGTATGCAGTGAACTTCCCGATAAACTAAAGAAATAAGGTGTTATAAATGAGCGAATGTACTCACGACTGCGGAAGCTGTTCCGCAAACTGCTCTGAAAGAAAGCAGGAAAGCCTTGTAGCTCAGCCGCACAAGGACAGTCACATCAAAAAAGTTATAGGCGTAGTCAGCGGCAAGGGCGGCGTCGGCAAATCAATGGTCACTTCCATGTCCGCAGTGCTCATGAATCGCCGGGGATACCGCTCCGCTGTTCTTGACGCGGATATAACCGGTCCGTCTATCCCGCAGGCGTTCGGGCTTCACGAAAAGGCACAGGGAAACGAAACCGAGATCTTCCCGGTAACGACTGAAACCGGAATAAAGGTGATGTCGGTAAATCTCCTTCTGCCTGATGAGACCGACCCGGTGATCTGGCGCGGTCCGATCATCGCAGGAACTGCAAAGCAGTTCTGGACAGACGTTGCCTGGGGTGACGTTGACTACATGTTTGTAGATATGCCCCCTGGAACCGGCGATGTTCCGCTGACCGTTTTTCAGTCCATTCCGCTGGACGGCATTATTGTCGTAACATCTCCGCAGGAGCTTGTCTCCATGATAGTCGGCAAGGCTGTCAAGATGGCGGAAATGATGAACGTGCCGATAATCGGACTGGTTGAGAATATGAGCTACGCCGTCTGCCCTGACTGCGGAAAACACATGAATGTATTTGGTCTGAGCCACATTGATGAAACAGCGCAGAAGTTTGGTCTTAAGGTTCTTGCAAAGCTCCCGATCAACCCCGAGCTTGCAGGAAGAGTCGATAACGGAACGATCGAAGGCTTCACATGCCCCGAGGCCGAGCCTATTGCTGACGCAGCGGAGGATTTCTGCAAATGAGCGTACGCGGCGACAAGGCATATGAGTTATTTTTGAGCGGGTATAATTGTACCCAGGCTGTGGTCGGAGCCTTCGCTGATGTTATCGGCATGGACTTTGACACAGCTGTCAGGTTTTCGTCTGGGTTTGGCGGAGGCATGGGAAGGCTCCGGGAGGTATGCGGAACTTTCTCGGGCGCCGTTATCGTCGTGAATGCGCTCTACGGCTACTCCGACCCGAAAAATGTCCAGGCAAAGGCGGAACTCTATTCCCTTATACAGGAGCTTGGGGCTCAGTTCCGCAGGGACAACGGCAGCATTATCTGCAAGGAGCTGCTCGGGCTTTCCAGACCGGAAGGCTCGCCAATACCGGAAGCAAGAACGGACGAGTATTACAAGAAGCGTCCCTGTCCGGAGCTTTGCCGATATTCAGCGAACATGCTTGAGGAGTACATCAGGGAACACCCTCCGGTGAAATAAATCAAGGCGCACTCCACAAGGAATACCGCCTTAAAGTTCATTTCGCCCGGGAAGCCGGGCATGGAAGAATGAGATCCTGCCGCGGAATAGGAGCTTCGCTTACCACCGACGAAATCAGATCCTGGGAGCGCGAGCATTTGAAAATGCTTGAGAAATACCCACCAGAATTTGATGTTTCATTATGCGGTATTGTCAGAACTCACACTAAAATAAAACAACCCGGAACAGCAGTTCACTGTTCCGGGTAAATTCATGCGGTGATTTTAGTAAAGAGCTGGAATCCCATAACCACAACACCGAGCACTACTAGAACGATACCAGTAGCTCGGTTGAGCGTTTTGGGAGAAGCCTTGTTCGCAAACACTGCCGCGATCCTCGCCCAGATGAGGGTAAACACGATACACAGAATCATTACGAGGATATCCGGCGCGCCGCCCATTGCAAAGTGCGAGATCGAACCGGTCAGCGCGGTGAAAGTCATGATGAAAACGCTGGTCCCGACTGCGGTTTTCAGTTCATAGCCAAGCAGGGAAGTCAGGATAAGAAGCATCATCATACCGCCGCCGGCGCCGATAAATCCGCAGATAAATCCGATCACAACTCCTGCGGCGATCGACTGAATCAGCCGTTTCTTTGGAGAAACAGCCTTCATGTCGTCTTTGGTGGTCATGACAGGTTTTACAATGAACTTGATACCAAGTATGAACGTCATGAAAACCGAAAATCCACCCATTGTCGCAGCAGGAAGCAGACTTGAAACCCAGCTACCAACAACTGTGAATACAAGAACGGCAACCATCATCACGATGCCGTTCTTTATGTCAAGATTTTTGTTTTTCCCATAGGTGTATGCTGAAACTGCGCTGGCAAGAACATCAGAAGCAAGCGCGATACCGACTGCAACGTACGGGTCGATTCCAAGGAATGTCGTCAGCATAGGCGTAATAACGGCTGCGGCACTCATTCCCGCGAAGCCCGTGCCAAGCCCGGCACCCATTCCTGCAAAAAACGTTACTATAATTGTAATAAAGAGTTCCATTGAATACCTTCTTTCTGAGTAATTATACAACATATGAGCAAGAATGTCAACTACATCCGTCTATAAAATCACAATCTGTGCAAAATATGCGAAAGACCCCTTCGGATTGAAGGGGTCCAATATATTGAGATTACTCGCCGCAGTGCTCGCAGTCGTGCTTCTCCTTGAACAGCTCAGGATCGTAAGAAATTCCATTCTTATCGTAATAGTCCTTGACAGCGGCTTTTACTGCCTCCTCAGCCAGCACCGAGCAGTGGATCTTATGAGCAGGAAGCCCGTCAAGAGCCTCAACAACTGCCTTGTTTGTAAGCTCCAGAGCTTCAGAAATCGGCTTGCCCTTTATCATCTCGGTAGCCATTGAGCTGCTTGCGATCGCAGAACCGCAGCCAAAAGTGCTGAACTTCACATCGTCGATGATCCCGTCTTTGCTGATCTTCAGGAAGATCTTCATGATGTCGCCGCACTTTGCATTTCCGACTTCGCCTACGCCGTCAGCGTTTTCAATCGTGCCGACATTGCGCGGGTGTGTGAAGTGATCCATTACCTTTTCACTGTATAACATAAGTTCTCTTGCCCTCCTGTAGATCCTGCCATACCGGTGAGATACGTCTGAGATAGTCAACTACCTCTGGTACAGCCTTGATTATTGTTTCGATTTCTTCTTCTGTATTATATTCGCAAAGCGAGAGTCTGAGCGAACCGTGAGCTACGTCGTGGATACGTCCGATTGCCAGCAGTACATGGCTGGGATCCAGCGAACCGGAAGTACATGCTGAACCTGACGAAGCGCAGATACCCTTCTGGTCTAGCAGAAGCAGCAGGGATTCGCCCTCGATACCCTCGAAGCACATGTTTACATTGCCGGGAAGCCTCTCATTGCGCGAGCCGTTAAGAATAGAGTGAGAAATTGTAGAAAGTCCCTCGATGAGCCTGTCGCGGAGCTTTGAGATCTTTGCCATGTTCGTTTCCAGGTTGTCAGTAGCTTCCTTTAATGCAACTGAAAGACCTACGATACCTGCGATATTCTCAGTACCCGCACGCTTGCCGCGCTCCTGAGCGCCGCCCTCAATGAGCGATGAAACCAGCAGACCCTTACGCGCATACAGAACTCCGACGCCCTTGGGACCGTGGAATTTATGTCCCGCAAGTGACAGCATATCGCAGCCGATGTCCTTCACGTTTACCGGAATATGACCGACAGCCTGAACCGCGTCTGTGTGGAACAGAACACCGTTTTCCCTGCAGATAGCGGCAATCTCCTTAACAGGTTCAATAGTGCCTATCTCGTTATTGGCCATCATAATTGAAACAAGCGCTGTATCAGGGCGGATAGCCTTTCTCACTGATTCAGGGTCTACACGGCCTTCGCCGTCTACCGGAAGCAGAGTTACTTCGTAGCCCATCTTCTCAAGCCTTTTCAGGGAGTGAAGAATTGCGTGATGCTCGATAACATCAGAAATAATATGCTTCTTTCCCTTGCGTGCGCCGATTTCAGCGGCGGTCAGCAGAGCCTGATTGTCAGCCTCGCTTCCTCCTCCAGTGAAGATGATCTCCTTAGGATCAGCGCCTATGCAGTCGGCAACGGTCTTGCGAGCCTTAAAAAGAGCCTCGGCGGCATTCTGTCCGACTGTGTGCAGGGAAGACGGGTTACCGTAATTGTCAGTAAGATACGGCATCATCGCTTCAAGCGCCGTTTTGCTGAGCTTTGTTGTTGCGGCGTTATCAGCGTATATTGTAGTCATGGAATCACCATTCTTTCTTTTAATTTCTTGTTCAGGTAGTGTTATCTTACATATCCTATCGAACTACTAGGATTATATCACATTATGTCCGATTTGTCAATAGAATTTCAGAAATAATTCCTGAAACTTGAGTGAAATGATAGTTTAGAATAGTATTTCCAAATGGGAAGATAAAAATGTACAAGTGGGCTGAGAATCCCAGCCCACCAATATTTTGTTAATTACCAGTCGGTGTCCCAGTTGGTATCACCGGCGTCCCAGTTTCCGCCGTAATCCCAGTCGCCGCCGTTGTCACCGTCCCAGTCATCGTTGTAACTGGAGCTGCTTTCCGAGTAGCTTGAGTAATAATCGGTGTCCTCAAAATCAGTGTAACCGTAGCCGTTTTCGTATTCCGTTCCATCATAGTAGCTGCTGTAGTTCCTTGACAGCTCATCGTCAACAGACGTGCTGTACCAGTAGCCGTCGCCATATCTGTACCAGTCGGAACCCAGGCAGTAATAATAAGAGCCATTATAATTATAGTAGCCCTTGTCCGGCATTTTGTTCGATATACATAAGCATATGACGCCAACAACAACTAAGATGATAGCGGGAATAAGCGGCTTTAGTAACTTCTTCAGATAATAGAGAAACGCCCCGAATTCGGTTTCTTCCTTTTTACTCGCAGCCGTTCTGGAAGCGCCGTTTTTTTCCCGGCGTATCTGAACCTCCGTTTTCATCTTCTGGTAGATCTCATTTACCGCGTAGGCTTCGTCTTTGCCTCGATAACGCTCTGCACGGGTACCATCGCCTTTATTTTTGTATACGATGAAGTTACCGTCAGAATCCTCGTATATGCCAAACGCTTTCGGCTCTTTGTAGTCGATTCCAATGAAGAAGCGCATTTCCTCAAGCGGGAGATTTTTCGCCTTTGCAAATGCTTTTAGTTCCTCGATGGTTTTGGGAACTCCGTCAGCGCTCCTCATCAGATGTGAGTTTACAGCTCCGCAGTTGGGACAGGTCTCGTCTGTATCTTCAATAAAACTGCCGCAATAATCGCATTTTACTTTCATATCATACCTCCCAAATCAAACCTAGTATTATTATACATCAAATGAGGTATAAAGTCAACCGTAAATAATAAAATAGCGTTTAATAATATACTATAGATAAAAAACTCCGCCGAGCATTACACCCAGCGGAGTTCCCAGAACCTATTCAGTTAGTAATTACATTACGCCGCCTTCAACGACAAGGCTGTCCTTATCAACATTGTCGCCGTAAACGGAAGCGAGAGTCGCATCGTAGTCAGCGTGGAAGAACTGCTCGTCTGCAAGAGCGGTGATCTCGTCATTGATCCAGTTCAGAAGGGTCTCATTGCCCTTAGTTACAGCTGGAGCGATAGCGTCGGTGCTGCCCAGGGACTCAACGCCTACTGTGAATCCAGGGTTATTCATTGACCATGCGAGAACCTCGGTATTATCAGTGGAGAATGCGTCGCCGCGGCCGTCCTGAAGAGCAGAGTATGCCTCGTTGTACTCGTCGTACTTCTGGAGCTTCACATCAGGATAATTCTCGGTGAAGTAGCTTTCAGCGGTTGTTCCCTTTACTACGATAAGAGTCTTGCCGTTAAGCTGCTCAGCGTCGGTGATTATAGCGGAATCAGGGGAAACAACGCCAAGAGCGACTTTCATATAGGGGAGTGCGAAGTCAACCTTTTCCTTGCGCTCATCGGTAACGGTGAAGTTTGCGAGGATTATATCAACCTTTGCAGTCTCGAGGAACTCTACACGGCTTGCAGCCTCAACGGGAACGAGCTTCAGCTCAACGCCGAGGTCCTTTGCGATACGCTCTGCAAAATAAACATCGTAGCCCTGGAATTTGCCGTCGTTGTCAACGTAGCCAAATGGGTTCTTATCAGAGAAAACGCCGATAGTGATCTCGCCGCTCTCCTTGATCTGATCAACAGTTCTGTAAGATCCGCTGGCAGCAGAAGAGTCACCGGTGCTGTCGGAAGCGGCAGAAGATCCGTTGCTGTTAGAGCATGCTGCAAGGGACAGCGCCATAGCTGCCGCAGCAAATACAGATGCTATTTTCTTGAATGTGTTCATAGCTTAGTCCTCCAATTGTTCCTTTTGTTATGTTTTATATGTTTACCTATTTAAAAAACTGCGCAAACTGAATTACACATTATCTTGAATAGGTGAACGTCTGTAGGAATCGCTGCGCTCTCTCGGTTTTAGGGTGATGGAAGAACTCCTGCGGTGTATCCTCCTCAACGATAACACCGCCGTCCAGGAATACCACGCGGTCTGCGACTGCCTCGGCAAACGCCATCTCATGCGTTACTATCATCATGGTAGTTCCGCCGGAGTTCGTCTCGCTGCCCTTTGCGAGGTCGAGAACGACGTTAAGAACCTCGTGCACCATTTCCGGGTCAAGAGCGGCTGTGATCTCATCAAGCAGCATGATATCCGGATTCATGATGAGGCTTCTCACGATCGCGACGCGCTGTTTCTGTCCGCCGGAAAGCTCCGAAGGATAGGAGTCAGCTTTGCCGTCAAGGCCAACGCGCTTCAGCAGCGCCATAGCCTTTTCGGTCACTTCGTCCCTGCTTCGGTTCTGCACCTTGAGCGGAGCAAGCGTTATATTCTTCATCACGGTCATATGAGGGAAAAGGTCGTAGCTCTGGAATACCATTCCGATCTTCTGGCGCACTTTGTAAAGGCTTGGCTTGCCGTGTTCCACCGGTTCGCCGTGGAGTTTGATCGAGCCACCCTGGATGGGTTCCAGACCATTTATACAGCGGAGCAGGGTACTTTTTCCGCAGCCGGAAGGACCAACCAGAACAAGCACTTCTCCCTGTTCAACGCTGAGTGAAAGATCATTGATGATCGTGTTGTCGCCGAATCGTTTTGTGATATGATCTATGTCAATAATGTGTTCAGCCATGTTATTCACCCCTCCTTTTGGTCAGCTTTCTTGATAGCAATGAAAGCGGAAAACAAATTATAAAGTACATCAGGAATATTGCTGCGTAAACCCACAAAGCCGCATTCGGGAATTCGAAACGGTTGGCGTCAATGATCTGCTTTCCGACTTTCAGCACTTCCGTAACGCCGATGAGCGAAACCAGCGCGGTGGTCTTGATCATACGGGTTGAAAGATTTATAATGTCGGGAACCAAACCTCTGAGAGCCTGCGGAAATATGACGTAGAAATAAAGCTGAGGTCTGCTGAGTCCGAGCGACAGCCCGGATTCAAACTGATGAGAGGGGATAGACTGAAATGCTGAGCGAACAAGGTCACCTACCTCGGAAGCTCCCCATATAGTAAGCATAATGACTGCCGCAGTATCGCCGCTCAGATTTATTTTGGTCAACTTCGTTATGCCGAAGAATATAATGAACAGCCAGACGAGCTGGGGCATGATCCTGACGATCTCTATATATACGCGGCATATTACCTTAACTACCGGATTCTTGACAAGCATCAGCGCTCCGACAAAAACTCCGATAACAAGGGATAAAGCTATAGAGATGAGCGAAAGTCTCAGAGTTACCCAGAGACCACCCCACAGGCGCAGCATATTATTGCCCATGAAAAGGACTTCAATTCCCTGCACGGCGAACCCTCCTCTCTAAAATGCTGAAAACAATGGATATCGGGAGGATTATTACAAGGTAAGCGGCAACGAGCATCGTCAGCGCTTCTCCTGTGTTGTAGTACATTCCGATAAGGTCCTTTGCAACATACATAAGGTCTGCAAGAGAAACCGCGCTGAAAACGCTGGTTTCCTTGAGAAGGAAGATAACATTTGCCGCCAGAGCGGGGATAGAGACTGAAGCAGCCTGCGGAAGAACTATGTACCGCATGATCTGCCATCTGTGAAGTCCCAGGCTTTCGGCGCTTTCAAGCTGGACATCGTTAACTGACTTGAGACCGCTTAGGAAGCTTTCTGCCATGTAGCTTCCGCCCAGGAAAGCCAGACCGATAACACCGCACGCTTCGCTTGACAGAAGTATACCCGCTTTCGGGAGACCGAAATAAAGGAAAAACAACTGCACGATTAGGGGTGTGTTTCGGGAGAGCTCAATATAAACAGCAACGATCTGTCTTGCGACAGGCACTTTGTAGTATTTAACCCAAGCGCATATCAGTCCAATTGCAATCGAAAGCACTATACCAAGAACTCCGATAACTAACGTCAGCCATGCGGCTTCAACGTACATCGGTGTAAATTTCTGAATAAATGACCAGTCCACAACATCACTCCGTATATATTAATTGTCTTGTATGCCACGGAAAGGTCAGATACGATAAACTGACTTGTTCTCGGTATGCATAGATTATAACATACAAAACATATTGTGTCAATAGGTTTAATCCAATTTTATAAACAAAAACTTTCAACCTGTCCATCTACATTTTGGATACCAGACACAAAAGAAATGGTTTTCTTTTTATTATATGCAAGATTACAATCCAGTGAAACGATATCTTGACTCACATACTTTTTAATTATATCACAAACATCATTATAATGCAAGTAGCAAGTTTAACAAAATACAGGAAATCTGTGTTATTGGGTGTTTTATTAACTGTAAAACTTAAATCATCATGTTACGTGCGATATTTGCAGCCTTTCGCGCTGCTCCTGTGTTCTGGTATTATATTTTCAAGGACTTCGGCAAGTATATAAAGGAAAAAGGCTGGACGAGGTTTAATTACTGGGGGCTTCATCTGTTCATAGGTAAGTTCGGCGGAGGTAAGACGATCTCCGCGGTCAGACGTGCTTATATTACAGCTATGTTCAGACTGACGAGCTGCGGAGTAAGTATGATACTATTGAGATGGTTGATTCCATGCTTGATAAGGAATACATATCAGATGAGGAGATCCTTGCTAACCGAGCCGGAACCGGATTCGCTCCCGATCTTGTCGGCGATAAGAAAACGCAGCGCAGACTTGGCAGGGAGGTGAAAAAGAGATGATTTCCGCAAAAATCGACTATTTGACCATCTCGCTGCTGCCTGATCAGAGCGGATGGACGATCTCTGAAGCTCTCGACCGTTTGTTTCAGGCTCTGTTAATCGAAGAATGGTGGTCTTGGTTCGTCCTGGTCGGCGCCGGTTATGGCTATGAATCCATTTACCGTTATAATGATGTTTCTCTGAAGGTCTCCTCTCTCAGCACGTTCCAGAAACAGGGCATATGCCTGGAGTTCTCCGGCGGTGGTATTGCTTATTATACAGAGTACCTCAAAGCTCATAAAGGTGTTACGCTGCGGACTGCCCTTAATCGCTTCCGTTCAATGTGTCAATGGAGCTGCAAGACGAAGTGCAGCCGTATCGACTGGGCTATTGATGAAAAGTGTGGTGCTGATGAAAAGCCGTATCTTGATCTTGACCGGATTCAGCAGCAGTTACTTGACCGTCATTTTGTCAGCCTGTTCCGCAAGACTGACCCCGCCGTTGAATCCGGAGAGCTTCAGAGCTGCTACACGGTCTTCGGCGAGATTGATGAAAAGGTACCTTTTACCTTCATTCAGTCTCAGCACGTCAGCAGCGGAAGAGTTGGCAAAACTATCTATCTTGGTAAACGTAAGTCCGGCACCTATATCCGTTTTTATGATAAGCTGTCCGAGCAGATTGCACACGGCGCGACGGTTCCGGAGGGTGTTTCAGCCTGGACACGTTTTGAAATGGAGTTTCACCAGAAGAACGCTGCTGCCGTTCTTACTCAGTACCTCGATCACACCGATGATGAGTTTCAAGCTATAATGTGCGGAGTTGCTCTTAAGCTCATTCGCTTCGTCGATCCTGGACGTTCCCGGCGTTATAATTGCGTTACCTCTAAATGGTGGCTTGAGTTCCTCCAGAACGCAAAGAAAGCAAACCTAACTATTCATAAGATCAAGCGTAATAAGTTTCTTAACTTCCTGCTTAACTTCAAGAAACAGTATGCAGCATGCTTCAGCCAGGCGGTCAGGTGTTCGCCGGAGTTCCTTAAATCTGTCCTTGAGGACGGTTTGGGCAGATCCTCCAAGACAGCAGCACAGCTTGTTTCTGACTATAACGCCTTGCAGGGGCTTCCATCTAACTTCTATGATTATGAGTTCGATAAATCGTTCAAGCCTGAGACAGGGGAGGATTATTGGCGATCCTTCACCGATCTTGACGAGAGAGCTTTTCATGGGCGGTTAAGCTCGATTTATCGCGAGGTTTTCAATAAGGACGTTGGGGCTGCTGCCTTATGATTACCTACTTTATACCGCACATCTGTTATAAATGCCTCTGCCGTGTATGCGGTCAGCGTGGTTGTCCTCATCGGTTCCGGCAGGAAAAACGCTGCGTGAGCTGCTGGAGGTCTCATGAATATCGTCCGATTTTGGATTGTACTAACTTTTATTTCAGGCATTTCCATAAATACAAGGTTCGGAGGGTTCATAAGGCTCCGAAGATCCGTTATATTGAAAAGTTCTCCGATGGTGATGTAGCTCAGCTACTCGGTGAGATCCTGAGACTGCTCAACAGTCCGATCGCGCCCACTGAGGATATAAATTGCATTAAGTCCGAATGTCTATGCCTGGACTGTCCGGCTGCTTCAATCTGTGAATCTCGCTGTAAACGCTGCGTTGACTGGCGCGGGCAATATCCGGTCAAGATGTGTGCCGTTCGCGTTCAGTTCGGTAAATTGAAAGGGGGTTGATTTCTATGCGCTATTCGTGGTATAATTATAGTACATATTACAGACTTACAGAATTTAACAGCCTATTGCGTAAAAGAGAAATTTTACGCAATGAATAGAGGAGACAAACCAAATTATGAAACGAACATATGACGACGCACCAAAGTTATTAAAAGATTATTTAGTATATCTTCAGATAGTAAAAAATCGATCTGAGCTGACGGTACTTAACTACTATACAGATCTGCGCTTATTCTTCAGGTTTTACAAAATCAAGACAGGCAGAGCCTCTGATGATCCAAAAGAATTTCAGAATATCTCAATTGCTGATATCACCGAATCAGATATAAAATCCGTGGACCTGATGATGGCGCAGGACTTCCTTATTTACACAAAAAATGAGAAAGATAATCACCCGAAAGCCAGGTACCGCAAAGGAGTTGCGCTAAGGCAGTTTTTCAAGTACCTTACAAATAACAAAGCATTGTTTGAAGTAAGTCCGCTTGCTAATCTAGAGCTTCCGACTCCAAAGGCGGCGCTGCCTAAATATCTGACGCTGGAAGAATCTGTAGACATGCTGTCTAATATAGAAACACCCGATCAAAAGCGCGACTACTGTATAATCACATTCTTCCTCAACTGCGGAATGCGTTTGAGCGAGCTGGTCGGAATAAACTTTACTGATATACGAACAACTCACGATCATAATGGAAAAGAAATTTGGACATTAAAAGTCATCGGTAAAGGAAATAAAGAACGTATAATTTACCTTAATGACGCATGCGTCAATGCCTACAACGATTACCTGAATCTGTCCGAAACAGATAACGAAAAACGCTCCGCCGCCGGAAACCGTAATATGACTGCAAAGACGGACGCTCTTTTCCTTAGCCGCCGCAACACTAGAATATCAAACCGCCGCGTCCAGCAGATAGTGGAAGAATGTCTGAAAGCCAGCGGTCTTGACAACAGAGGCTTATCCGTACATAAACTCCGACACACAGCGGCAACATTGATGTATCAGAATGGTGTCGATGTTCGGGTTTTAAAAGAGGTTCTCGGTCACGAAAATCTCAACACTACACAGATTTACACCCATGTATCCAATGAACAGCTTGAAAACGCAATGAATCGCAATCCATTAGCTGAACTATCCAACAAGAAAGACAAATAAAAAAAGAGCCACACTATATGCTAGTGTGGCTCTTTATGTACAATATCTTATTCGCCGCAGAGTTCCTTATAAAGACCAATGTACAGCTTTGCGGACTGCGCCCAGCTAAAGTCAGCCTTCATTGCCCGGGTAACAAGCCTGCCCCAGGACATACGATTATCATAAGCTTCCTTTGCCCGCTGAATTGCTCCGAGCATATCATGCGCATTGTAGCTTTGGAATGTGAAGCCTATGCCGTTATCTCCATAATCAACGATACTATCCTTCAGACCGCCGGTGGCTCTGACTATCGGAATCGTACCATAACGTGCAGAAATCATCTGAGCAAGCCCGCAGGGTTCGCTCTTGGAAGGCATAAGGAACATATCCGCACCTGCGTAAATTCTCTTTGCAAGCCCAGTATTGAATCCACGATAGAATCCAACCTTGTCAGGATAGCGCCAGTGCATGTTCTGGAAGAACTCCTCATACTGGCTTTCGCCAGAACCGAGAATAACAACCTGCATGTCCGTCGCTATAATGTCATCGAATACCGCACGTACAAGATCAAAGCCCTTATGGTCTGCAAAACGGGATATCATAGCAAGCAGCGGTATCTTATACTCAGGCATGCCGAACTCATTGAAAATAGCGCTCTTGCAGGCAGCCTTACCCTTGTGATCCTTAGCGCTGAAATTAGCTGCGATTCCGGAGTCAGTCTCAGGATTATACATCTCGGTGTCGATTCCGTTGAGGAAGCCGCAGGTCTTGTACTGCTTACTTACAAGGATCCTATCAAGTCCATGAGAGAACCACGGATCAAGGATCTCCTTTGCATATGTCGGAGAAACAGTGGTTACCTTATCTGCAACTTCGATAGCGCCCTTCATGAAGTTGATATCGCCGTCGTACTCGATGATATTAACTTTGTGAGGAGGTATACCAACAATATCTTTTACAAGATCAAGTCCGTACTGACCCTGATATCCTATATTGTGGATCGTAAATACATGCTTGATATTATCGTAGCAGCCGCCGGCATTTCTGTAGAACAGATCATAATAAACCGGAATCAGTGCGCACTGCCAGTCGTTGGAATTAATGACCTGCGGCTTGAACTGGATATACTTGAGCATTTCCAGAACTGCACGGCTGAAGAAAACATATCTCTCAGCGTCGTCATAATATCCGTAAAGACCATTATCACGCTTGAAATAGAACTCGTTATCAATAAAGAAATATGTAACTCCATCGACCTGCTGTGAAAACAGACCGCAGTACTGGCTCCTCCAACCGACAGGAACAGTAAAGTTAGTGATGTAGTTCATCTTTTCCTTCTGCTCGGGCTTAAAGGAGTTTACATAGTAAGGCATGACAACGCATGCTTCCTCCCCCGCAGCGCAGAGTGCCTTAGGCAGAGATCCCGCAACGTCGGCAAGACCGCCTGACGCGGCAAAAGGACGAGCTTCACTTGCAGCATAAAGAATTCTCATCGTAATAAATTCCTCCGATTTTTTAGCTGAATACCAATAACACAGGCGATTTCTCAACTCCCCTGTCTCCATACATATCCACCTTATATATAATAATATCACAAATATTACAATAAATCAAGTATGTTTTCTAATTTTTTAACGCGTAATGCATTAACATATTTATTATTCTATTGCGTAAAGCTTTTGCTTTACGCATTTTCGGCTAGAGTTTGTGTATTTTATGAGAAACAATCCTGAATCACAGCGCAATATAAACAAAAAAAACAGCCGAAAATCGTATTAAAATACAACTTCGCGGCTGTGTGTATTTGGTACGCCTGATGCGATTCGAACGCACGGCACATAGCGTCGGAGGCTATTGCTCTATCCAGCTGAGCTACAGGCGCATATCAACTTTATATATTATATCACATTCAGCAATAAAATGCAACTGTTTTTTATAAAAATAACAAGAAATTATACTAACGTGTATTGGTAGAGCCATATAATGTAAAATATAAATTTGTCAATTGTTTTGAAATGAAAGATAGAAATTCAACAGGAAAATGCCAGCCAAACCCATCGATAGCAGTGTGTAGCACTACAATATTGTATTATTTGTATCAAACAGACACAAAAGCGGATTGGCTATCACCAGTCCGCTTTGTAAGCTATGTATTACTTAACAGGGTTATAAAGCTTGTCGTAATTGACCAGCTCGTTAAGAAGCTGAGGAACCTTTTCCTCCATCTGATCGTCTGGGAACTGACAGGTTCCAACCGCCATGTGACCGCCTCCGCCGTATTTCAGCATGAGCGAGCCAACGTTAACACGGCTGGTTCGGTTGAGGATAGAGTAACCGACTGCGCAGGAGCAGCCCTTACCGCCCTTGCCGTCAACTATCCAGCAGGAGATATTCTGCTCGGGGTATAGACTGTAAATCAGGAAGCGGTTTCCGGTGTAGATCGGGGATACGCCGCGGAGGTCAGTAATTATTACATCGCCCTCAACGCGTGTGTACTTGCGCACCATTTCCTTGAATTTTTCAGTCTGTTCATTATAGAGCTTTATACGCTCCTGAATGTCGGGCATTGCGAGTATTTCATCAGTGCTCATGTATGCGCAGCACTTGAGCAGCTTCTCCATGAGCTGATAGTTACTGATAGTGAAGTTTCTGAATCTTCCAAGACCGGTTCTTGGATCCATAAGGAAACCGATGAGGATCCAGCCCTGCGGATTTAGTATCTCATCACGGGTGAGGTTGCCGCTGTCCACCTTATCAACAGCTTCCATGAGGTCGTCAAAATTCGGGAAGCGCTCCTTGCCTCCGTAGTATTCGTAGATTATTCGTGCACAGCTTGGGGTGATACGGCTTTCGCCCTTGTACTTACCCTTGTATTTTCTGCGCTCCTCCTCGCTGGAATGATGGTCGAACCACAGACCACAGCCCTCGACGAACGGAACATTTGCCAGAACATCGTTCTCGGTCACGGGGATAAGACCGTCCTGGAGATCCTTCGGGTGGGCGAATGTCCAGGAATCCGGCTCGACAACGCCGGCACAGAGCAAAAGCGCTCCGCAGGCAAGTCCATCAAAATCCGAACGTGTGATTAGTCTCATGATGATACCTCTCTATGCTTAAATAATTATAACCTGTAAATGATTGGCAGGCATTCAGCATTTTTATGCCTATAACCATTATACCAAATTATCCGTCAAAAATCAACAGGGATTTTCACTTTTTTCATCATTTTTTGTGCAATTGCAAATGATGCGAAGTATCTTGGGGTTCCCTGGCGTGCTGAACGGATTCAATGTTCTGATAATTTTATCCAGTTCAGCGAAAAGCTGATCACGCTCTCCGTCGGAAATATCATGGCTGCCGAATTCCATTTTCTCAAGCAGTTCAGTGCAGCTTTCAAGACTGCTTCCAAACGTCTCATCTACGCGGCGGAAGAAATTCAGGGGTAGTTCTCCTGTTCCAGGAGTGCACCCCTTTTCCTCGGTCAATGCCAGAATCAATTTGAATATCTGACCTGCACAGAGCGTAGGCTCACCGGATTTCAGATTCTCAAGTACATTTAACGCGCGTTTCCTGAGCGCTCGTTTTTTACTGAGAATCACTATCATCGTCACAATGACAAGCGCGGCTCCAACAAATGCAGGCGCAAAAGGAAGCAGTCTTTGAATTGTGCCAGGTTCTGCCGGTTCCTCAGATGATACAGGCGCTGGAGCAACGTCCTGCGAAGGTGCGGACGTCTCAGCGGGTCTCGACGGCTTTTCTTCTGGTTTTGCGGGTTCCGGACGGGATTCCTGGTTCTGGCTGAGCTGACTTCCGGGCTTGTCAGGCTCGGTTGTTGAATCCGATTCAGTTCTTCCGGGATATGCGGAAGAACTTGTGGGGTCGAATGTTACCCAGCCGTACTCTCCAAGGTATACCTCGACCCACGCGTGCAGGTTCTTTTCACGAAGAAGAACTGAACCGCCTCCGTTTTCTCCCTCGACATAGAATCCGGTACAATAACGCGCCGGAATGCCAAGCTCCCGGAGTATGAGCGTCATAGCGCTGGCGTATAGCGAGCAGTGGCCGCGCTTCGTGTCGTCGAGGAACTGCATAACGGGGTTTCTGCTGTTGTTGCTTCCGTCAAGGGAGTACGTGTAGTTCTCGCGCAGATAGTTGCTTACCTGATTTGCCACCAGATAGCGGCTGTCCGGCATGAGGTCATCGTTCTCGCCGTAGATTCCAACAAGGTCTGGAAGATTGCGCTCGATGTAATCGCGGATATCTTCGCTGTACTCTGGCGGTATCCCGAGATAGGTACTGCTGACATAATCCTCATACGCCGAGATCACGTCCGGCTCAGTCATTTCAGGGACAACGGAGGAATATATATCGTTGACGGTGCAGCCCGCGTCGGAAAATGCTTCCATCAGCTCAGAAACGTAGAAGCAGCCCTCCATGCTTGTCTCGTTTGAGGTATAAGCCGGGATCAGCGCGGTGCAGCGAACGCTGTTCACATGCCCTCCGGCGCTGTCGGATACTCTGACCGCATAATCCGCAAACACGTCGAAGCTATCATTATTATAAAAGGAGAACTCCGCTGTATACGGCGGCAGGAAAACAACGCTGGTGTCGCACAGATAGTCGATCGTGACATCAGACGTGGTAATGATCTGAACGTCCTCGCCGTAAGAATTCGCGGTTTCTTTCCCGGTTGCAGAAAGCAGCGCGGCAATTACGCGATTCTCGCAGGGACGGTAAGTCTCCTTTAAGCCGGAGCTGCACCACATTCCTGGTTCGCTGCTCACAGCGGTAGTCCAGGAAGTTCCATTGAAATCAATGCCGATATCGCCGCGCAGATAGAACGGTCTGTCTCCGGTGTAGTCCACGCTGATTATTTCGCGCTCTCCCCTGCCCGGGGTTATGATGTTGAGCATTTCGTGCTTGGAGTTCTTGTCGCCGCTGTGAGTGAAATACTCAGACGCAGCACCCTGCTCAAACGGCGACTGCGAAATGCTCCCCTCTGAAGCAATGCTCGTTATCATCTCGTATGCCTTGGTATAGTCGATGCTTCCGCCTGCCGGGATTATAGCAGCTCCGATCAGCAGACATGCCGCTGCCAGCGCTGCGCAGTACATTCCAACGCTGAAATACTTTGAATAGAAGTTGGACTTCATTTCGATACGCTTGAAATAAGGCGCTGAGCGTATCCGGTGCATGAATGTTCGTTCCTCGTGTCTTATCCGGCGGCGGTAGTCGGAGGTACTGCTGTGCTTCACAGCAAGGCCGCCGGAATAGTTCCTGCGAATAGCAGCGATTCCGGCAAGGGCAGCCAGAGCAGGAAGCAGCCACAGGGAAAATTCCAGCCGTTCCGACAGCAGAGCCGGAACGCACATCGCGACAAAGCACAGAACCGCCGGAACAGGAACAAGCCTGCCGGAAAAGCAGGTTGAAATTATAAGCGCGTACACTGCACAAAGTAGCAGAACTCCCAGGAAAACTCCTTCGACATAAGCGGAGTTCATGCCGTCCAGTATTTCGCCGCGGTGAAACAGAAATCTCCTCGGATAAAGGAATCTTCCTTCGACAGACAGCATGCATGCGTCTGCAAAGTAGGAAAGTTTATTCGATATTTCATTCCACTCAAACCAGGCGATAATCCCGCCGGCGGCAATGATAACCGGAATGGAGATGCGTTTCTTCACAAACGTGAACACGGCTGAGAACACACAGCACAGTGCCGCAGCAATACCAGCCATAAACAGTGCACTGACCGGAAAATTCAGCTCAGTTACAATGTACCCGAAGGAACACCCGCAGAACACAGCCGCGAGAAGTATTCTCTTTATAACCAGCAGCGGAGTCACTGGCTTTGAGCAGTAGTACCTGTCGTAGACCAGCACTCCGTCTGAAAAGAAATCTTTTGTCATTAAACGATCCTTTTATCAGGAAAAAATCCTGATACCATGTTTTTTCAGCGAGTCGTTAACATAAGCGTAATGCATGTTTTCCCACTGTTCATATCCGCTGAACTTCTCAAGCTGCACTCCGCCGCAGACAGAGGCTGCCGCCGTGTAATGCGCACATATCGAGCCGTTCCAGATATAATTTACTCCGCGGAATTTCTTCCGCAGCTCAATTATATCCTCCTGTCGAACGGCGTTCGGACATATGATTCTTGTTATCGCGAATTTATCGTCCACGGGGTCTGTCACAGCGGAGCCGCTGATGCAGTCGTTTATTGATCCGCTTACCCGGTCTGTGCGCTCAAGCCACCCGCACATTTCTGTGAAATTCGTCGAAAGCTTTTCAGCGAAACATTGTTTTAGTATTTTTACGACCGCCTTGCCAAGTACGCGCTCGTCGTCCTCCGGTAGATTCAATATCCCGGATTCTTTAAAGCATTTCTCGAGTTTCTCATCGGGAATCTCATCAGACAGCCTGTCAAGCTTTGCACGGATATCTTCTGCGTTTATATCGAACGCTTCAATTATGCATGCGTTCGCATCGGGCAGTTTCTTTATGTCGTCGATTATGCCTCCGCGGTTCATGGAGATCTGCTCAAATGGCGCTATTGCCTTCTGTAGCACATTTTCATAGTACTCTGTCAGTCTGGAACTTAACTGCTGGCAAAATTCGATCATAGGTCTGCTTGTCGAGACAGCGGCTCCCGCGTCGGCGTAGTATTTCAGTTCTACAAGGTACTGTTCCACTGCCTTTCCAGAGAAAAGAGATGAGCTTCTGACCTTGCGCATTGCCGCTCGTTCGATGTCACGGGTGCGGTTTATCTGGTCTGATCTGTCCTCCTCGCCGGAGCTTATCTTTGCCTGAGCGACCCGGAGTTCCGAAAGGCATTTTTTGATGATTTCCTGCGCGTAAAACGGACCCTTTGCAAAATCGGTCTTTGCCGCTTCGCAGTCAGCTATTATGCTGTCTGAAATTTCCTTGACGCATACCGGGGTTCCGTTCGTTACTGCGGCGCTCATAGCGCTGATCCACTTTTCAACCAGTGACAATGCGGCTTCCCCGCCGCCCTTTATGGCTCTTGCAGAGAACGCCTGGTCTGCGCGTTCGTCTATTTCAAGCGTGGGGAGCTGTCCGCTTTTAGAGGCGACAAGCTCGCAGGTCGGGGTAACAAGCCCGGAGTAACGCTTCAGCGCCATTTCGCCCACGTCGTTTCTGTTAAGCGAGCGGTTGAGCCTCTCAAATAACTTTATCGCCAGGTAGGACATTATCTTACCCGTTGGAATTTCACAAGCCATGACGTTGAACGCAAGGTACCTGAAATCGTGTGCCGCTTCCGGGCGGAGCATGTTATAGGAAATTATACGTTCAGCGTCGTCGTCTTTGCTGAATATGATCTCCATGCGGTTCAGAATTTTTTCAGCGGTCCGGGACATAGTGAGCCCGTAGCTGTCTGCGGCAGGAATCAGGAAGCATGCGCTGTATGGCGGCTTGTCTGAATCCACCTCGAAAGTGCGGCTGTACTTCTGCGTGAACCGTTTGCGGTGGAGCTGGAACTTGTCAAGCTCCGCCTTCGCAACGATCGTGTTCGCCTGATAGCAGCCGACGTCGCGCTGATCAGTTTCGACCAGCGAAGCTGTGTCCGCCGCAAAGAAGTACCCGGTGACCTTCACAGGATACGGAGCGTCGGAAAACAGTTTGGCCAGGATATACGGCAGGTCGATGAACATTCCGCCGCAGAACACATCGCCGAGATTTCCCGTGATCACAATTTCAAGGGAACGGTCGCTGCCGCTGAAATCCGCCATAGCCTCGCCGGTGAGCTTCATGATCTGCTTCAGGTAATGAAACAGTGCAATTCGGCCGCACTGGCGCTTTGTCAGCCCATAGGTCGGCGCGGCGGGAGAGTAATTCTTCAGACCGCTGTCGAACCATATCTGCGCGGATTCCGGGAGTTTCGCAGGATTATTCAGATATTTATAGATAGCTTCCTCCGGGTCTATTGGCAGAGTGAATCCGTCACCCGGAGCTGAACCCTCATAAGAGCGCTCGCCGAGCTGCGTTTCCTCGCCTATGCAAAGGAACCTTACCTTCTTCGGGTCTTTCCCGAAGCGCTTTTCTGTCAGATGCATGCAGCGCAGAACACAGTCCACACCGTTTTTCCCTATTCCTATCACAAACAGTCTGTTCATGCCGAATGGACTTTTCTGCCCGTCGTAGAGCTTCTGTATCCTTTCTGGTCTGAGCCATTCCATTTTCTGTTCGATATTCACGAAAAAGCACCCCTTACTTCGCGTAAAAATCTCTGTATAGTTCTAATTTCCTGTCCTGCTTTACCGGAAATATCTCTCTGGCTTCCCGGCATACCTTTCCGTTTATTTCAGCATAGATAAGCTGCTCTTTATATGGCTCTGCCTTGGCAGCTTCCTCGCCCCACGGCGAGTACACGGCGCTGTCCCCGGAATAATTAAGTCCGTTGCCAGAGCCGCAGCGGTTGCACCCGGCTATGAAACTCTGGCACTCTATCGAGCGCGCTTTCAGCAGCGTCTGCCAGTGGTCGCGCCGTTTATCCGGCCAGTTTGCTATATTTATAATAAGCGTGCAGGTCTGCGAAAGAGCCTGGTAAAGCTCCGGAAAACGTATGTCGTAGCATACCGTGAGCCCTATTGCTTCACCGAACAGCTCCACACTTGCCGGGAGATTTCCGCCGATATACGTTGCGCATTCTCCGCCATAGGAAAATGGGTGGATCTTGTCGTAGTTTGCTACAACTCTGCCTGCATTTACAATGCAGAATCGGTTAGTTATACCTTCCCCTGTCCTGCAGGCAAATCCGAACCCTGCTGCGATCCCGATCTTCTCTGAGAGCCGCATGAATTGATTTACGGAATCCCCGTCAGGCGGTTCGGATAAATCCTTGTTCATGGAGAACCCTGTCAGCGTAAGTTCCGGAAACACAATAAGCTGTGCTCCGTTTGAAGCGGCCTGTTCAGCCAGAACCGAGCATTTTTTCAGGTTTTCAGCTTTGTTTTCCCATGCAATATCCATCTGAGCTGCACACAGCTTCAAACCGACCGCCTCCCTAATTCTATGCACATGAGCCCTATGTAATTATTATACAATATTAAATCATATTTGTCAACACGGAATGTAACATTTACATAAAATTAATTAAATCACTTGCTGCGATATTTTATGACTTAGCAGTAAGTTTCTTGTTTCTGATGTACGCCGCAAGTGCGATAACATTAGTAACAACGTAAAGCGAGAACCCCGCGGTAACAACAATGAATATCGAAAGCGTCCCATTTACAATGATCTGCACCGGTTGACCGTCAGGGTATAGAAAGATTATCCACAGGGGAATTTCCGCCAGGGCGACAACAGTGCTATAAATCCCCTGCTTTCCAGAAACACCGAACAGACACCCCTTTACAAGCGCGCGAATGTTCCACCAGAGAAAAGCGGCGGCAGCGATAAACACCATTCCAGAAAACGAGCTTTCCAGGAACCCGAAAACCTCGTTCATTAAAACGCACAGTGCCGCCGCAGCGCAATATATCAGAAGCGCTTCGACGGTTAGCTGAGTTCGCTGCTGTCTTTGCCGCTCGTCGAAAATTTCTTTCTGGCTTCCCGGTTCAGCAAGTATAATCCGCTCGCAGAATTTGTCAAAACTTTTCATGCTCATTTTGTTTCCTCCTCAGTCCAGAAAAGCTCGTCAAGCGTTTTGCCGAGCGCTCTGCATATTGATACGCATAGATTGATCGTAGGATTGTAATCTCCATTTTCCACGGAATTGATGGTCTGGCGTGTAACGCCGATTTTCTTGGCAAGAGCGTCCTGCGACATGTCAAGTGCGGCTCTGGCTGATTTCATTTTTAAATTTTTTGCCATTGTCTCACCTCATTTGAATTATAACATATTTTTGTCTTTATGTCAAGTATATTATACATATTGTTAAGCTGACTTGTCTGAATATTCAGAAAGCATTTTCAAAGAATATTGTATGATTCTTTAGGAAATGAACTTGTATTTTTACTCCCGCTTTTAATTTCCTTTTATAAAATCTCCGGCTGTGCAAATAGTAATGTCGTGGGGAGAATTCCTCAAAATCAATTTCGGGGTGAACAAATGGAGAAAGCGGGAAAACTAATATCCGGGGCGCTTTGCTGGCTTATCGCGGCTGCAGCGGGAGTCCTGGGATTTTATTATGCGGTGCTTCCGGGAACTTTGAGCGCCGAGACATTCGGCACCGTAACAGGGAACTTCTGCGGCGCGAGGGTTAGAGAACTTAGCGACGGCGGGTGCAGGTACACGCTGTGCGGAATGGAAATCAAGCCTGTTGAGCTTAAAGTGAAAGCACGAAAGATGCTGATCCCCGGCGGCGAGCCATTCGGGATAAAGCTGCGAACGGACGGGGTTATGGTGGTTTCTGTAAACACTGGTTCGCCGGCTGAAAAATGCGGGATACGAGCGGGCGACATGATAACATCGGTGAACGGCGTGGAGGTCGGGACAAATTCCGAGATCGGCGAAGCTGTGCAGCGCTCGTCAGAGTGCTGCACCGTGATCGTCAGGCGCGGAAACGGCGAGAAGCAGATACGGCTCACACCAGAATCCGTGGACGGCTGTCTGAGACTCGGCGCCTGGGTAAGGGACAGCGCCGCGGGAATCGGCACGATGACCTTCTGCGACCCCGACGCCGGAATGTTCGCAGGTCTGGGCCACCCGGTCAGCGACGTGACAACCGGGGAGCTAATGCCGCTTTCCAGCGGGGAGGCTACGACAGCCGAGATATACAGCGCTATAAGGGGCAGAAACGGCGAGACAGGCGAGCTTTGCGGGGAGCTCTGTGAGAAAGTCATCGGAAGCATTGACCAGAATACACAGGTGGGCGTTTTCGGAACGCTCGACGGAGAAATGAGCGGAACTCCCATGCCGATGGCGTTCAGGCAGGAGATCAAGTGCGGTCCGGCTGTTATTCTTGCGACTATCCAGGGCATGGAACCGCAGGAATACAGTATCGAAATTGAAAAGGTGAATCTCTGCGCTATGGGCGGGTCAAAGAGCATGGTGATTCGTGTGACCGATGAGCGGCTGCTCGACTCCGCAGGCGGTATAGTCAGAGGCATGAGCGGCAGTCCGATAATACAGAACGGAATGATTGCCGGGGCGGTCACGCACGTTTTTGTAAACGACCCTACTCGTGGTTACGCCGTATTTGCTGAAAGCATGGTGGACGAAATGGAATCAGGGGCAGCTCAGGCTGCCCTTTTTTATAGGTTCAGGGAACCTCTAAAAACCGGTTTGAAGAGGGAAAATGGGTAGAGTGCGCCGAATGCGATGAAAGCCGACGAAGTAAGGCTGTATGCCTTACGAGGAGGTTTGAAGAAGCAGGCGGTGTGCTATACACATTTTCACTCAAACAAGGTTTTTAGAGGTGACCTTAATTTAAACGCTTCAATTTATAGGGTTAGGGTTGTCGGAACTGTCTGACGTTTCGCAAATAACAAAAAAATCTTTAATTGTCTGCATAAATGCCTTGATTTATCCTAAAAATCTGATATAATGTAATTAGCATTTTTTTTGCTTTTCAAGGGGAAAATACGGAAATAAGATAAAGAGAGGTCATTAGAATGGATAAGGTACTGCTGATAGGTGAACCTATGGAGCTTCTGCTCGCCGAGGAAGAGGGCGCGCTTTCCGATGTAACGCACTTCCGCGCCAGCGTTTCCGGTGCGGAGATGAACGTAGCAGTCGGGCTTGCAAGGCTCGGACTGTGTCCCAGGTTCATGACGCGCCTCGGCAGCGACCCGAGAGCGGTGCGAATTCGCAGATTCATGAATGAAAACGGTATCGCGGACGACCTTATCATCACCGACCCGGCTCATCTTACCGGCGCAATGATGAAGAACAAAACGGAACCCGGCAAGCACGAGATCTACTATTTCCGCCAGGATTCCGCCGCTTCGTTCCTCTGCGAAGCGGACGTTGACGCGCTTGACCTTTCGGATATCATCGCCGTACATTTTACGGGTATTTTCCCGTCTATTTCGGATTCTGCCGCCGCCGCTGCAAGACGACTTGTGAAACGCGCGCACGAAAATGAGATAACCGTTGTTTTCGACCCGAATCTCCGCTGTCAGCTCTGGGATAATTCCCCGGAAACCATCGCGCTCCTCAATGAGTTTGCACAGTCCGCCGACGTATTCCTGCCCAGCTTAAAGGAAGCCGAGACCCTCTGCGGTCTAACCGGCCCGGAGGAGATCGCGGACTACTACATCTCGCGCGGCACCAGAAAGGTGGTAGTCAAGCTTGGAAAGCAGGGTGCGTTCTACAAGAGCGCGGTCGAATGCGGAACCGCTCCGACATTTGCGGCTGACGAGGTAGTCGACACCGCAGGCGCGGGCGACGGATTCGCCGCGGGCCTCATCAGCGGCATCTGCGAGGAAATTCCGCTTGGTGAAGCGGTTGTACGCGCTAACGCCGTTGGCAGCATGCAGATACAGAACGCCAGCGACAACGCAGGTCTGCCGACGCTTGCAGAGCTTCGTGAATACATGCTCGACCACAGATTTGTTGATATAAAAGACTGAATTCGGAGATACAGAATGACCCTTTACGCCACCGACCTTGACGGAACGCTGCTGCGACCTGACAAAAGCATTTCCGATGAAACTGCTGAGATTCTGAACGGCCTTGTTTCAGACGGGGTGCTTTTCACTTACGCTACGGCGCGTTCTTTTTCCAGCGCTTCCCCGCTGCTGACAAAGCTCCATCTCAACTGCCCCGCTGTGACCTTCAACGGGGTTTTTGTCATTGACCCGCGTGACGGAAGGCACATTGTAGAGAACGTATTTACTCCGTTTTCCTGCAAAATCGCAATTGATTATTTCAATAAAATGGATATTGCTCCGCTGGTGTACTCCTATATAGACGGCAGGGAGCGCGTCAGCTATCTTGAAAGCCGCCTTGAGGACGTTTACGGTTACGTGAGCACTAGGCAGGGCGACAAACGTCTGCGCCCGGTGAAAACCAGGGAGGAGCTTTTCCAGGGCACGGTGTTCTATTTTACGCTTCTGAATCCGATTATTGACGTTGCAGAGCTTGACAGCGTATTCAGCCGAGAAAACGGATTTGCAGTAAATCTCATGCCGGATACATACAATAAAGATGAGATATGGTACGAAATCTTCAGCAAAAACGCAAGCAAGTCAAGCGCGCTTCTCCAGGTAATGGAGCTTACACACGCAGACCGGCTCGTTTGTTTCGGCGACAATAATAACGACCTCTCAATGATACGCGCGGCAGATGTTGGCATTGCCGTATCTAATGCATGTCCGGAGCTGAAGAAACACGCGGATAAGGTTATAGGAAGCAGCTCGGAGGGCGCTGTTGCGCGATACATAGCCGCGGAAACCGGACATTCCATTGATAAATCAGAGCCTCTGCCCGTTCAGACTGACAAGGACAGGTTTTCGCAGGCCCTCAGCGCCGCAATGGCCAGGGACAGAGGACTTCACGGCTCGGTTGGCACGCAGAATGAAAAGCTCATTCACGCAGTCTTGAAAAACTATTATGTTCCTTTTTCGGATTCGCAGGAAATTCGTATTGGGAAGTACTTTGCCGACGCTGTTTCCGACGAGGGAATATTCGAAATACAGACCCGGAAGCTGTACGCACTTCGCGACAAGCTGGCGGATTTCACGCAGGCAGCACGGGTGAACGTCGTTCACCCGGTGGAGGTTTCCACCCGCACGGTCTACATCGACGGTCAGACCGGAGAAGTGATCGAAGAAACAAAATTCCGGAACGTGAATCAGCGGCTCAGGCTGTACGAGGAGCTGTATTCGATGAGGGATCATCTCTCAAACGACCGCATAACCATCATAATTGCTAAGCTGAAAACAGAAAAACGTGTAATATGCCCGAACAGCAAAAAGCCGGAGCTTCGAAGCCGCTCAGCAAGGAAAAAATGCACAATAACCCGCATACCTCTTGAACTTGTGGAAGAAATCAGGATACAGCTTCCCGAGGGGCTGAAAATCTGGCTTCCGGATGGACTTCAGGAACGGTTCACTAAAAAGGATTTCTGCACGGCTGCGAAGGAGCCGTACAGCTCGCTCAGGCTTGAGGTGCTGAGAGCCGCCGGTATTATTGAGAAAGTCGGCGAGAAGAACCGCTATTACGTTTACTCAATTCGCGGAGGAAAGGAACAGAAATGACAGAAATGCTTACAGGAACGGCGTGTTCCGATGTCACCGGAAGGCTTTACGAGCGTATATATCAGATCGCAGCCGATGGGAAAAACGCCGCGATTGTCGTTCCCGACCAGTTTGTTTTTGAAACCGAGAAGGCTCTTTTCCGGAAATGTTCCGAGCATGGCAGAACCGAGCTGTTCCCTAATATCCGAGTTCTGACTATAGCGAGGCTGTCGGACGATATCGTGACAAAATTCACAGTTGAGAAACCACCGGCTGACGACATCACAAAGGCGGTCATTATGTACAACGCCGTGCGAAACCGCGGAGTTCAGCTCAACGCGCTCGGGAAGATCGCCCGGAAGCCCGGATTCGCTTCGAAGATGGTAAAAACGGTTTCCCTTTTCAAAACCGCCGGAATCGACTGCACAAAGCTCGGAGATTCCCTCGAAGAGGAAAATTTCACGCTCGCAAGCCCTTCACTTCTTGAAAAAATCAAGGATATATACGCGCTTTATCTGGAGTACGACCAGATGCTGTCCCAGAACTATACCGACAAACTCGACGTCACAATGCGCGCCGCTGTTCTTGCTTCGCAGAATCCTTATTTTGAAGGCATGAACATCTTTGTCGACGGCTTCAACACCTTTTCAGGAAGCCAGCGAATGCTCCTGAAAGCTGCTGCGGAGCGTGCGGAACTCTGCTGTTTTGCGTTCGTATGCGACAAAAACGATCCCCGTGACATATTCCGCACCGTGCTTGCGGATATCGACGCGCTTTCCGGCGGCGATGGCATTTCGGAGCCTGACTTCGAAAACTCGCGCCATATGTCACCGGGAATAAAGCGCGCTTCGGAGCTGGTCTACGGCGAAAGCCCCGACCCTGAAGCAGATATGAGCAGCGTGAGGATAATCCGCGCTGACGATATCTACTGCGAAATGGATTTTATTGCCGCGGAAATAAAGCGGCTCACTTCTGACGAAGGGCTGAGATTCAGCGACATCGCCGTGCTTTGTTCTAATCCTTCCGAATACCGTTCGCCGGTTGAAAGCGCTTTTTCAAAATACGGAATTCCCATGTTCTGCGATATTCCGGAAGTAATTCTTAATGCGCCTCTTACTAACCTTGTTCTATCAATGCTCAGGGCGCTTGACGAGCCTTCCGCTGAGAATCTTCTCAGCTATGTGCGCAGCAGCTTTCTGCGGGTGAGGGACGGCGAGGGTTTCCGGGCGCTCTCTTTTGCCGACATCGACTGCTTTGACGGGTATATTTTTAAATGGCAGCTCCACGGAGATCAGCTCAGGCAGGAGTTCATAACCGATAAAATGAACAAGGCGGATTCAGAGCAGGCTGTTCAGGCTGAGGAGGTACGGCAGGCTGCCGTTGTTCCTCTCCTTGAGCTCCGCAATACGGTTCTTGCGAAGAAAAAGCATCACGAATGCACCGGCGCATGGTTTACGGAAACGATTTGCAGTTTTCTTTTTACCGAGGCAGGCATTGAAAACGCCGTGCTTTCCGGCGATGACAGCTGTAGAACGCTCTGGGACATACTTGTCGGAATATTTGAGGCTATGCACTCCGCGCTTGGAAAAACTGAGATATCTCCGGCGGAGTACTACGCGCTGTTCCGCGATATCTGCGCTGAAACAACTCTGGCTAGACCTCCGCAGGTAGCGGACTGCGTTATAGTAGGCGATACCGGGCGCACCCGCGCGGACGGCATAAAAGCCGTGTTTATTGCCGGTGCAAATTACGGACTGTTCCCGGACGACAGCTCAAGCTACGGACTGTTTTCCAATTACGAAGCGGAGCTTCTCGGCGACAGCGGGCTGAAAATCGCACTCCGTCAGGACGAACTCTATCACAGCAGCAGGTACCAGGCTTACAGGGCGCTGACCCTCGCAACAGACCTTCTTTATATTACCTATCCGCTGCTCAATACTGCCTGCTCTGCGCTTGCGCCTTCCGAAGCAGTAACGGAGCTGCTTGGATTGTTCCCGCAGATACGCGAAGAAAACGCCGCCGACCCGGCGCAGTTCGGGGACGAATTCTACTGCCGCTCGAAGAACGCTCTGCGCGGAAGGTACGCTTCCCTTTTCGGCACAACCTCCGGCGACCGCCGGAGCACGCTGAAAAGGGCGCTGGAGCTTTCCGGAGATTCTGCGTACGCTGAAAAGCTCGACATGCTCGTTACGGAACGCCCATCGATATACCGCCACAGGCTTTCGCCGGAGACCTCGGAAAAACTGTTCCGCTCGGCGAAGGTGTCCGCTACCAAGCTTGAAAAGCTGAACAAATGCAGATTCGAGTACTTCTGTCAATTCGGACTGAAAATAAAGGAGCGCCGCACATTGAACACCGGAAACTCCGATGTGGGAAGCGCGGTTCACTATGTCCTGGAGAAAACGCTCTCCGAGTACTGCACCAAAATGGATAAATACTTTGCGCTTTCACGTGAGGAGATTACCGAAATCGCCGTAAAGTACCTCCAGCAGTACGCAGACGAGAATCTCGGCGGAAGCGCGTACAGAACCCAGGCGTTCAACTATATGTACAGCGGACTTTCCGTGTCCTGCGCCGATATGCTTGTGCTCCTGCAGAACGAATTCAAGAGCAGGCGTTACCGTCCGGTGCTGTTTGAACTGCAATTCAAGGACGGCAACAAGGCTGAACTGCCCGATATCATCGGCGGTGATACGTCTGAACAGCTAACTTTCGACGATATCACGCAGGTTTCCGACGAAGATAACGAATCTGAGGCGCTCAGGGTTCTTCCGCTCAAGACAACGGAGCTTTCTATCCCGCCGCTCAGAATAAAGCTCAATGACCGTCTGACCGTCGCTATTACCGGTATTGTCGACCGGGCGGATATGTTCCGCAGCGAAGGCGGAAACGAGTATATCAGAATCGTGGACTACAAGACAGGCGGGCATTCCTTCAAGCTGTCGAACGCGATGTACGGCGTTAATACGCAGATGCTGGTTTACCTCATTGCACTTTGCGACGCTAATCCGAACGTTTACCCCGGCGGCGTGAGCTACCTCACGGCAAAAATGACGGAGGCCTCACCGACGGAATCCGGACTGCTTGCACTGCTCGCAAACAGGCACCTTCCGAGCGACATGTGTGTTGCAGATGAAGACACGCGCATGGAAATGGAACAGTTTGCCGAAAGGTACGCCAGGGCTGTAGCGGCTCCGGCTGACTCGGTCAACGCCAAGAAACTCATGCCGAAGGACGACGCTCAGGCTACTCCGGCGCAGTTCGAAAAGCTCCGTAAGGAAATACTCGAGCAGACCGAAAATGTACTGAAACGGCTTTACAAAGGCGATATCCAGGCAGTACCCACAATCTACACGGAGGAAGGCAAGGCAGGTCAGCAGAAATCCTGCATGTATTGCAGGTACAAGGCGGTGTGCGGTAATCAGGATCTCCACGGCGTTGTTGTCGACGAGGAGATAACGGAACGCAAGCTGGGTATTTCAAAGAAAAAGAAAGCCGCAAAAAAGAGCGCAGAAAATCCAGAGGCGACTGCTTTTGAGAATAATCCCGCAGTTTCAGAAACGAAGCCTGACGAACCCAAAACGTCCGGCGTGAAAAAGGGAAAATCCAAAAAAACGAGCGATGAGCCGGAGGAAAGCTGGTTCATCGGCGAGATAAAGTGAGGTGAGGTTCGATGGCAACCGAAATAAAATGGACTGACGAGCAGGAATCCGCAATAAACTATCCGTCAGACAGCTCTGCATGCGTATCCGCGGCGGCGGGAAGCGGCAAGACCGCCCTGCTGGTAGAGCGCGTGGTCAGGCTTATCCGCGGAAATGAAGCTGCGGATATTCCTCCGGTCAGCGCCGATAAGTTCGCTGTAATGACATTTACCCGCAACGCGGCGGACGAATTCCGCACCAGAATGACCCGTGCGATCGACGAAGCCTCCAGGAACTCCGGTGAAAACGCAATCCCGCGGGAGCAGCTTATTAAATTCAGAAGCTCAGTTGTAAGCACGATCAACTCATTCTGCCTTTCCGTGTTAAAGGACAACGCAGAGATGTTCGACCTCCCGGTGAATTTCACGATAGTTGAGGAAAGCAAGGGCAAAATCATGCAGCAGACCGCCCTTGACAACGCTATGGAGTTCCTGTACTCGGCGGAATTCGACGAGAAATTCCCGGAATATTTCGCAGCTCATGGCGGAGTTACGAACGGTACGCCGCCGGATAACCTGGGAAAAATGGCGCGCGAACAGCTCCTGAAATCATTTTCGTACAGCAAGGACGACGCGCTTCGCGACGCAGTCAACGACATATACATGAAAACCACCTCGCTCGCGGACAGCTCCGGCTGGCTTGAGGGAAGCGTACGCGCTTTCAGCTGCATAGAAACCCTTGAGGAGCGGTTTCTCCCCGGAATAATCGACGTACTGCGCAGGCAGTGTATCGTTTTTCAGTCGGTGATATGCAGATATTCGGCGCTGGTTGCCACCGCTGATGAAAGCTACGCATGGAAGTTCCAGGAGGTTTTCGAAAAGGACAATGAGCTTGTAAACGCTGTCACAGCGGCTTTCGATGATGCTTTCCCCAGGGACAGGCAGCCGCGTATTTCCCACTTTGCCGAATTTGTGGACAGCGTTCCGGCGTTTGATTTTGCATCGTTCAGCCGAAAAGGAACGCCGAAGAAGGATCCGTTCTACGAGCAGCTTAAAGCCTCCGTGGACGTTATCCGCGGCAGGCTCAAGAAGGAGCTGCCTAAATTCAAGGAAAGCTGCGGCTATCGCGAGGACGACGTACGCTCCATTCTGCTCCAGCAGCAGGCGGCGATTTGCGCCATAGTTATGGTAGTCGAGCGAATGACCGTGGAATACACCGCGCTGAAACGCAAAGCCGGCGTTGTGGATTTCTCGGACTGCGAGCGTTTGCTTTACGAAAAGCTCCGGGAGGAAGGCTGTCCACTGCGGCAGACACTCGCCGATCGGTATCAGTGTATCATCATCGACGAGTTCCAGGATACCAACGACCTGCAATTCGAGATTTTCCGGCTCATCTCACGGGACGAGAAAAATCTGTTCTTTGTCGGCGACGTCAAGCAGGCGATCTATGCGTTCCGCGGGGGAAATCCCGAGATCATGGCGAACTGCTGCGCTCCTGACAGCGAATTTGAAACGCTCCCGCTTAACAGGAATTTCCGAAGCCGCGAAAATATAATCAGCGTAGTAAACGCGATGTTTGAAGGGCTGATGACCCGCAAATACGGCGAGGTCGATTACTCCGACAACAATCAGCTTGCGGCCGGCGCGAAGTACCCGGAAAACTCCTCCGGCTCCGACTACTCAACTGAAATGTACCTTCTGGATTTCCCGAAGCGCGAAAAGCCCGGCACAGGCGGCAGCGAAGATGAAACCTCCGATGAAATCGTGCTTGAAGCAACGAACCCAGTCGCAGAGGCTCGGTTTACGGCTTCGCTGATAAGAAAAATGGCGGTGGAACAATTCCCGGTAAGGAAGGACTCAAACTCTGTCAGACCCTGCACCTGGGGAGACTTTGCAATACTTCTGCGTAACAAAACCCACATTGCGGATTATAAGTCTGAGCTTGAAAAACTCGGCATTCCGGTTTTCTCCGACGGCGGAAACTATCTTTCAGCAGATGAGATAAACCTGATATTAAGCTATCTCAAGGTGATCGACAATCCACAGCTTGACGAGGAAGCCCTCACTGTAATGATGTCGCCGCTTTACGGCATTACTGCGGAGGAACTATCCCTTGCAAGGCTTGGAATACTCGGCTACGACATCGACGAGCTGGACGATTCCGGAATCAAGCTGAATGCGCTCTACGACTGCTTTGCAGGACAGTCGCTGTTCTGCTGTATCGCTTCGGCGGGCGGCAGCGAACTTGCTCAGCCCGTCCTTACCGACAAGGCGTCCACAGTTCTGGGGCTGCTCAGGAATCGCGGAATAACAAGACAGCCGGACGAAAAGTGCCGCAGATTCATGGAACATTTCAGTGAATTCAGGACATTTGCGGCTAATAACTCCATTGAGCGGCTTATACGAAGAATATACGACGATACCGATTTTTTCTCGGTCATCTCCACGTATGAGCGCGGCGACAGGAAGCTTGCCAACATCAGGCTGCTGTTAAAATACACAGCAGATTTCGAGTCCTCCGGCGGAGGTACGCTCAACGACTTCCTGAGATACACCGACGCAGTTCGTGAAAACTCCGGGAAACTGGAGGAAGCTGTGGTCCCGCAGGAAGCGGCGGACGCAGTAAAAATAATGACGTTCCACGCTTCAAAAGGGCTGGAAATGCCGATAGTTATTATGGCTGGTCTGGGTTCTTCGGTGCATGAGGAGAAAGGCTCCGTGGCGATCGACCGACGAACCGGAATAGGTCTGAAACACACAGATATAGAAAAGCGCCTGAGAACTCCTACTATCAGCTTCAACGGCGCGAACGCCTCGCTGAACTGCACGCAGTACGGCGAGGAGCTCCGACTGCTTTACGTTGCAATGACCCGCGCCCGGGAAAAGCTCGTCATGATCGGGCAGTGCTCCGAAAAGGAAGCCGCTGAATGCCGAACCGATGTATTCTCACCGGAATTCGCGCTTTCGCAGAAATCCTACATCAAAATGATACTCAGCTCAATGATGAGATACGGCAGCGACGACCCTTCCGCTGGGAATCCGGTGTTTTACAATACGGCGGGTATCCGCGTGAGCGTTGTCAACGAGCGCCTTCCCGAGCCAGAGCAGCTTCTTGCGGAGCTTCCGGAGGACGGTGCCGCTGATGAAGAAACAGCAGAGATTATCAGCAGAAATCTTGCGGTAAAATATCCGTTCGAGTATGAAACTACGCTTCACAGCAGATTCAGCGTCACCGAGCTTGCCCACATTGACGACCCGACACCAGATAAGGGTGATATCCAGCTTAACAAGCCGGTGTTCCTGACGCCGGACAAGGCGGGCGGTATAAAAATAAGCGGGCTTCTCATGGGAAATACGTTCCACCATATAATGGAACTGTTTCCGCTTGAGGCGCTGCGGTGCGGCTACAGTGAGACAGATATGTACGCGGCGGTTGAAAACGCGGTCGAGAGGCTCGTTGACGAGCAGCGGCTGAAGCCGGAGGAATCCTTCTTTGTACAAAGCGGAAGGCTTCCGGAGATAGCTCAGAAAATCACGGCGTTTTTCTGCGGACCGCTCGGGAGGGATATGCTCGCCGCTGATAAAATCGAGCGCGAGTACGAAATATTCGCCGAGATCCCGGCTTCCGATGTGTTCCCCGGTGCTTCCGGAAGCACCATGATACAGGGTCGAGTCGATATGCTGTTTGTAAAGGGGGACACGGTGGTTATCGTGGACTACAAAACTGACAGCGCCGGAAACCTTGAACTGGAGCTTCCGGCATATGCAAAACAGCTTGAACTATATAAAAAAATACTGCCCATGCTGATGAGCGAGTGCAGAAACGGAGAAGTCCGGCTTGCGCTGTATTCATTCAGCAGGCAGAAAGCAATTTTCTTATGAGGTGATATTACGAAAAAACAGATCTTTTCAGCGGCAGCGGCTATCGTCGTTGTACTGACAGGCACAACAGCTTTCGCACAGAGCAGCGGATTCAGCGATGAGAAGGGACGCATAAGCGCTTCCCCCGCCCCGCACGACAATAAGTATACGCAGATACAGTGGGGCGGCGACGTCAAGCGCGAAAACTGCGGAATTCCCGTTCCGAGCGGAGAACTGGTGTTTCTCCCGACATCTGACAAACTTCTTGCATTAAGCGAGGCTGACGGCTCAGAAACGGCTTCAGTAGAGCTTCCGCAGAACTGCTCAACCAGCTGCAGCGGCGCAATTTCTGAGAAGAAGCTGCTCCAGCCCACCGAGCGGGGCGTTTCTTATATTGACACCGAGAGCATGACAACCCTCCGCTCGCGCAGTCTTGACGGTGAAATTGCCTCGGACTGCTCGATTAATGACGGGCTTGGATATTTCGCAGTAAAGCTTGACGGCGGCTACGAGTTCATGTGCGTTGACCTCGACTCTGACGGTCTAGAAACTGTGTGGTCTGTCGAAATGGAAAATCAGCCAACTTCCGCAGCGCTTCAGGGCGACTGGCTGATATGGGGCTGTGAGGACGAGCTTTACACCCACCACTACAAGCAGGACATGTCTAATGTTATCCCGCTGGGCAAAGCAATTTCAGGAGCGCCGTTCGCCACTGAATACGCGGTTTTCTTCTCCACTGATGACGGAAACGCCGGAAAACTCCGGCTTAATCCTGATGGAACCCTTGAGGAGGACACCCTGACATGGTGCGAAGTCGGAAAATCTCCGGTTTCCCCGGTGTCCTGGAACGGACGGCTCTACGTTCCGACTGCCGATGGCTTCTATATTCTGGATAACCTTAATATGGAAATCTCCTATATTATTACTGATATAAAGGGCGGCTGCACTCCGCAGGTGCATTACGGAAACGGTCCGTATATTTATACCGTGGCAAAGCGCGAGGATAAATGGGCGGTCTACTGTGTTCAGGATATGGACGAAAAGTCGGAGCCAACCGTCGCAATCCTTGCCCAGATGGAGGACTACACCAGCGGAGCGTTCTGCGCTTCCGACAAGGGAACGCTGTATTTCCGGGACGCAATCGGCAGGCTTTATGCGCTTACTGTCGCTCCATTCGATGTGTTCTCGCTGATCCTGAGACTTGTCGTGCTCCTTGCTCTGTTGGTTCTGGTGTTCTTCTGGCTCAAAAAAGTCGCAAAACGAAGAGCAGATATTCACCCGAAATATTAATTTGCAAAAAAATCATAAAATGTATTGATTTTTTTTGTAATGTGTTGTATAATATAGATATAAGCAATTGAAAAGGAGAGTACGTCATGGAAAGCAATATACTCTTAGAAAGCGGCACCAATGAACTTGAGGTGCTGGAATTCATGGTCGGTGAGCAGAGCTTCGGCATTAACATCGCTAAAGTAACCGAGATCATGAACTATCAGCCGATGGTTCCGGTGCCTGATTCACACCCTGCCTTTGAGGGCGTTTTCACTCCCAGAGACAAGGTTATCTCTGTGATAAATCTTCACACTATCCTGCATAAAGAAAGCCCCGACCCGGAGCATGACCTGCTGATCATCTGTCACTTTAACTCAAAAGACGTCGGTTTCCACGTTTCTTCTGTTAAGGGTATTCAGCGTATCTCCTGGGAGGACATCGAGAAGCCGCCGGCAATGTCCGGAGACGGTCAGAACAACATCGCCACCGGTATAGCAAAGTTCAAGGATCGTATCGTGCTTATTCTCGACTTTGAGAAGATCGTTTCTGACATGGATCCTTCCGCAGCGCTCGACACCTCCGGCGTCAATGCAGTAGGTGGAGATAAGTCAGATAAGCACATCGTTATCGCTGAGGACTCCCCGTTCCTGAACACGCTGATTGTAAATACCCTGCACGAAGCCGGTTACAAGAATGTTGTTCATTTCGACAACGGTAAGGACGCATGGGATTACGTCAACGGCCATAGGGAACTCGGCGGAAATATCCTCGATCAGATATCCTGTGTTATAAGCGATATCGAAATGCCTAAGATGGACGGCCATCACCTCACTAAGATGATCAAGGACGACCCGATACTCAAGGCGATTCCTGTTTACCTGTTCTCTTCTCTTATCAATGAGCAGATGAGAATTAAGGGCGAAAGCGTCGGGGCTGACGGTCAGTTCTCAAAGCCCCAGATTGGTCAGCTTATTCAGTACCTTGACGAGCATATCTGATACATACAGCCGCCTTTTACGGGCGGCTGTTTACATTATAAAAATCCTCCCGTTTGCGCGGGAGGATAGTTTTTATACTTTCGCTTTATGTTCAACTGCCGTGATTGCATAAGTGAATGTCTTTTCGGCACCTGGAGCGAGTATTTCGATTCCGCGTTTCTCAGCAAATACGCCGGAGCAGTCGTCGAAGTCCGCGGAACCGCACCATGGCTCAATGCAAAGGAACGGAGCGTCCTTCGCCTGCCATACGCCAAGGCTTGTGAAATCCGGGTAGTCGACGCGAACGCCGATATTTTCGCTGTTGAGCAGTTCAACCTGCCGCGATACCACCTTATCAAAGTAGCATACGTCCTCATAGAACATCTCGTGCGAAAGCTGGAGATCCGTCGAATCCTTCATCAGTTCACGGCGGTTATGCTCCTCGTGGAGCCCGGTTTCAAGGTTATAATTAGGAACTGCGGCTGTTTCCGGTCTGAGGAACTGTAAGCGGTAACCGTTCATGTCGCCGGGAGTTGCAAACGCGGGGTGAGCTCCTATGCAGAACGGCATTTCAGCGTCGCTGTCATTTCGTACCCGGTATGTAACGGTAATTCCGTCAGCTTTCAGCGTGTATCTAACCGTGAACTTAAAGTCGAACGGATACATTGCCTTTGTGTAATCATTCTGGGTCAGCGAAAACATCGCGCTGCTGCCGTTGAAGTCCTCCGGAGTGAACTCCAGATCGCGGGCGAAGCCGTGCTTAGTGATTTTGTACTCCTTGCCGTTGATGGTCGTTTTGCCGTCCTTTAACGTGCCTATCATCGGAAAAAGAAGCGGGGAGGTCTTGCCCCAGAACGCCGGATCTGCGCTCCACATCAGCTCACGCTTGCCGACTGTGAGAGATTTCAGTTCGGCTCCCTTTGAAACGATCTTCGCGGAGACTTCCCCGCTCTTTAATGTGATATCCATAATATGCTCCTTATTTGTGATATTTTCCGTTGTTCAGTATTGAATAAGCGCGGTAGACTTGTTCCATAAGCATTACCCGCGCCAGGGAATGCGGGAAGGTCATCGGCGACATGGAAAGCCGCAGGTCGGCCTGCTTTTTCAGTTCCTCGTCCAGCCCGAAGGAGCTCCCCACAAGGAAGTTCACCGTACTGAACCCCTGCCCCGCCGCTGTTTCAAGCTTCTGCGCAAGCTGCTCGCTGGAGATGGTCTTGCCCTCAATACACATCGCAACCGTGAAGCTTCCGGGCTTTATCTGCTCGCGTATCTTTGCGGCCTCCTGGCGGAGAGCTGCGTCAATCTGAGCCTGCGACGGCTTCTGCGGTAAGTCAACCGGGCTTGGCTCAATGACCTTCGGAGAGATGTATGCTCCGAGCCTTTTCATGTACTCCGCGCAGGCTTCCCTGTACCAGGATTCCTTGAGCTTCCCCATTGCTATGAAATTGATATTCATTAGTATTTCCTCTTCTTCGGAGAATTCATGCTGATCCTGCGGCGGCGATTCATAGCTTCGACCTTCCGGCGGAACGACTGCTTCATATAGTGCGTTACTATCAACAGCACCAGTTCAACTCCCACAAGCACGCAAAGCCACTTGAACAGCGGATTCGCAACGACCTGACCTATCTTCTCCATATAAAATGCATTCGTATCAAGCTCCAGGTCGGATTCTGTAATCAGCTTGACTGTAGCGAGGGTTTCGTCGTTCAGCTTGAGTTCAAGCTCGCCGACCTCGTATCCCTTGTTCTGCGGAGCCTGTATCGGTACTCTCTCGGAATACAGCTTGACATTCTGGGAAACCGTTGTCTTGTTCAGGCTCTTTTCGAGCAGGGTGTAATAATCCTCGGAGGCGCAGATTCCCACCTTGTCAACGTCCTTGCCATGCTTTACGTCGACCTGGGTCACCTGCTCGTTCATTTTCACTATGTTGGTGTATACGAACTCGCTGAACGCCCAGTCATATAGCGCGATGTGGTCTTTAAAGGAATAGTTGGATTTGTCGCCGTTTTCGTCGTAGTACGGCGCACCAAGGGTGACTACCATATAGCGGTAGCCTCTGCCGTCGCTTCCCTTTTTCTTACAAGTAGTGACCAGCGCCATGCTTCCCTTTTTCGGGTTTGCAGTGTCCCAGGCGCCGTCCTTGTATTCGTAGTATTCGTTGATGCTTCCGGTCTTGACGCCTTCCACGCCTTCATAATAGTAGCTTCCGTCGACCATAAGGTGGTTTGTCGTGTGAATCGTGTAACCGTCGGGGTTTGCGGAATTCGCAGGCATTTTGTAGTCAGTTGTGCTGCAAATCGTCATGAACCCCGGGTAATTATCCATCGCATAGCGCGTGATGAGGTACAAGTCTCTTGCTGTTGTGTAATTATCCTCGGAATACAGACCGTGCGTATTGGCGAAATGAGTTCCGGTGCAGCCTATTTCTGCGGCCTTGGCGTTCATCATCGCAACAAAGTCCGGAATGCTTCCCGCAATGTTCACAGCAAGAATGTTTCCCGCTTCACACGCCGAGCACACCATCAGAGCGTAGAGACAGTCCCAGTAGGTGACGTTTTCCTGACCGGAACGTATATCGGCGGTCGACGGACCTTCGTAGTTCGGGTTGCCGCTCCAGAACTCGTCCGTAGCCGTGGAGTTAACAACGACTTTCGCGTTGAAATCCTTGATGTTCTCCAAAGCAACCAGAGCGGTCATGATTTTGGTCGTGGAAGCCGGAGTCAGCTTCTTGTCGGCATTTTTTGATACAATGACGATATCTGTATCGAGATTTACCATGTACACGCCCTCGCTGTGCAGTGCAAACTTAGGCGTAAAAGCCGCAGAAACGCTGACAGACGGCAACAATGTGCTGCATAGTAAAATTATTGACATAAATACTGAAAAAATTTTTACTTTTCGCATATAGACAAATCTCCTGTAATGAGTTATTATATATAAAGGCGGTTTTTTACTTTACAAATCCAGAAGTAAACTGGAAATTACCTGCCTGCTCTTCGTAAGCTACTTATTATTATACATAATCTCTGGCTGCTTGTAAAGGGCTTTTTTCAAATTGTAACCGAATTTTAATTATTCGGCTGCGTGGGGGGATCATATGATTTACATAACCGGAGATATCCACGGCGATTTCTCTCGATTCAAGTCACCGCTGCTCCGGAAGCTTAAAAAGAACGACGCGCTGATTGTATGCGGGGATTTCGGATTTATCTGGGAAGGCACACAGGCTGAACGGAAGATACTGAAGAAAATCGGGAAGCTTCCATACAATGTGCTGTTCGTGGAAGGCTCGCATGATAACTACGACCTGCTGGAATCCTATCCCGTAGAGGAATGGTGCGGAGGAAAAACGCGTCCGATCTCCGGAAGGCTCCGGCAGCTGATGCGCGGACAAGTTTTTAACATCGCTGAAAAGACGGTCTTTGCTTTCGGCGGAGGTCAGAGCGACGATATGGTCGACCTCATCGAAGGCGAAAACTGGTGGAAGCGCGAAATACCGTCCGAGCATGAGCTTGAGGAAGGTCTGCGGAATCTCGCGGAAGCCGAGAACAAAGTGGATTTTGTTGTGACATATGAACCGCCGTCAAAGCTTCACGACTTCCTCGACCAAAACAGCGGCGACCGAAACCACATCAACACTTATCTGAACGACGTTTACGAAAAAATCAGCTTTGAACGGTGGTTTTTCGGGAAGCTGCACCTCAACAAGCTTATTCCCCCGAAATATTACGCGGTTTACGATCAGATCGTAATCGCGGACGAAACCAGGATCAAAAAGAAACGGGAGCCGAAGCACCCGAAAAATACAGACAAGGAGAACTGAAATGGCTGAAATCACATTTGAGATCACAAAGGAACTCGGAGTAATCTCCGAAAACGCAAAGGGCTGGACCCGCGAGCTGAATCTAGTTAGCTGGAACGAGCGCGAGCCCAAATACGATATCCGCGACTGGAACGCAGATCACACCCGCATGAGCAAGGGCATTTCCATGACCGAGGAAGAAATGCAGAAGCTGGTTGAGCTGTTCAACGCAAGAGACGAGGAAGATTCCTTCGAGTGATTCGCACCCGCATATCAAAAGCCGGACTTCACAGCCCGGCTTTTTTTATTTGAATTTCTGAGTTATATTAATGATGAATCCCACGCCGACTGCAAGAACCGCGCTCAACAGCAGCGGGAACCATATGTTTGCAAGCGGAAGTCCGTTTGCGGCTTCCCCGAGGTTCATGCCGTAGAAGCTGAAAACTATGGTAGGCACTGCAATGATTATCGTCAGTGTTGTCATGCGCTTCATGACAATGTTCAGATTGTTCGAGATTATACTTGCAAATGTATCCATCGTGGTGCTGAGAATGTTTGAATAGATATTCGTCATCTCTATCGCCTGACGTACCTCTATAAGAACATCGTCCAGGAGGTCCTGGTCTTCCTCGTACAGCTTGATGTACCTGCCTCGCATCAGCTTCTCAAGCACAGCCTCGTTTGCTTTGAGCGATGTCGAGAAAAAGACCAGCGACTTTTCCAGCCCGAGAAGCTGGATAAGTCCCTTATTGTGCATTGATTTGTGCAGAGTGCCTTCAACGTAACTCTGTATCTTGTCGATCTGTTTCAGGTACTGCAAATATCTTGCCGCGATACGAAGCAGTATCGTGAATACGAAACGCGTCTTGAGATTTGTCTGTATCCCCTTCACAACGCCCTTTGAGATGTCCTCCACAACGGAATTCTCCTTCGCGCTTACTGTCACGACATTCTTATCAGTGATGATAATTGACATAGGCGTTGTTGAATACAGAAGCGTCCGGTCGGGGTTGTTGTCGGTCTCGGCGACTGGGTAATCAACGACTATCAGCGTAACTCCGTCATCGGCTTCGATTCGGGACGGCTCTTCCTCATCGAGGGCGGCGCGTACATAGTCTCTGTCAATTCCGAGATCATCCTCAAGGTCGGAAATTTCCGTTTCAGTCGGGTTGATTACCGATATCCAGCAGCCCGCTTCGGCTTTTTCTATCTCGCAGAGATGATTTTCTATGTTCCTGTAATATTTGACCAATTGAAGCACTTCCTTTTGCCTGCTTTTACACGCATGATACAGCCCGGAATGCTCTGTAGCTGCCGCCCCGGTGCTGTTTATTTTCCAGTCCAATTCGGGTATATAGGTGCGTTTGGTACGACCCCGGGTCAGCGCTCATGTTTTCACCGCCTTTAATTGATCTCATATATATTTTTATTTTATCACAACAACGTCGAAATTACAAGGGCTTTTGCGTATTTTTATGAAAAAAGACGAAGTATTACATCTTCTTAATTAATTTTAAGGATTGTTTTTTACATCAACTTTGCTTGACAAAAAGAGTTAAAAATGATACAATAATTTTAGATGGTTTAAATGGAATCATACGAGCAGAATAACAGACGGCTAAGGAGGCGGTTTCGAGTGCAGAACTACACATTGACAGAACTCATTAAACCGAATATACTCCAGCAGATTCAGGACGCATTTTCGGAGTATTCCGGCATGGCGTCAATCACTACGGACGCTGAGGGAGTTCCTGTTACTGCTGGAAGCAATTTTACCCATTTCTGCACCGACCTTATACGAATCACAGAAGCAGGGTGCAAGAACTGCTTCAACTGCGATAAAATGGGAGCTGCCCAGGCTATGGAAACCGGGCTGCCCTCGGTTTACACATGTCACTCCGGGCTTGTGGATTTTTCCGCGCCTATCATGCTGAACGGAAAGATGATAGGCTGCTTCGTTGGAGGTCAGGTGCTCACTGACGAGCCAGACGCAGATTTCTGCCGGAGAAAGGCGTTAGAATACGGCATTGATCCTGATGCGTATATTGAATCGCTGAGCGCAATTAAGCGTATGCCGCGCAGTAATGTTGAACGCTCGGCAAAACTACTTTTCGATATATCGAAGGCTCTGTCGTCGATGGCGCTGCATAACTGCTCTGAAATTGAAAACAGCAAGAGCATGGAACTTGCGGCGCGGTCGCAGTCCGACTACATAATGAGCCTCACCTCGGATATGACAAGCATTACGCTTGATTACATGGACACTGCAAAAGAAGCTCTGGACTCGGGCGACCCGGACGAGATGAAGCGTGCTCTTGAAATGATTACCAGCCGCGGAGCCGGCGCTTCTGAAATGATTCGTGATTCTATTGCCTACCTCCAGATGATAGGCAGACGATTCAGAATGAGCGAGGAAGAATACGCTCCACGCAAAGTTTTCACAGCCATCACGGACAGCCTTAACCAGAAAGCAGACTCCGCTTCGATTTCGCTTGGAATTGAACAGAAAATCCCTGAGATACTGCTCGGCGACGCAGGCGGAATTTGTCAGCTGATTGATAAATTTGCAGCATTATTCAGCGAAAACGGCGGCAAGTCGCTGAAGCTGGGTATTTCGTCCTATAAGCGTGGTTATGCTGAGATGCTCAAGATCCAGCTTTGCAGTGAAAGTGCGGAATTATCCGATGAACAGATCGGCAAAATCAGGAATATCATTACTTCCGACGAGGAATACTACGCGGAAACGATGTCAGAGCTTGCGCTCAGTATCGTCAGAACACAGATTCGTGCTATGTCCGGGACTTTTGATATATTCCGAAGCGGCGGCAGTGTAACTATTGAGTTTACAATTCCGCAACTGAAGATAGAGGGAGGTGCTTCCTGATGATATTTGATTACAAAGCTTATTCAAGGCTTCTTAATGAGTTTATCATCGAAGGCGAGAAGATAGAACAGTACCGCGGCCCCGCATTCAATAAGATACTGGAGCCAATATGCAAATTCCTTAGAATTTCCCGTATATCGTCCGCCGTTTTTGACTCAACATGCGACTCCGCGATAATCAAAAGCGCTCCGCACATATATTATGACGACGGGAATGCTGATAGTACACGGGTTCTGAAATTTACTGAAAACAACGTGCGCGCATGTAAAGCGAACTACAGTTTTATGCAGAGTAAATCCGGCCAAGACTGGTCAGAGGAGGAAGTTCAGCAGATTGAAGCCTTTGAAAAGCTTATTTACACGTTCTGCGACCGCAGTTATGCCTCCACTATTGCAAAAGATCTTTCAATGTTTGACAACGATCTGATGGTCTATCCCCTTACCTTCTTCCTTGCAACCGTCAAAAATCTCATCAGGCAGGGACGGATCGGGGAATTTGGCGGCGTTTATTTTAATATCAAGCATTTTTCCTCCATCAATGACCGCTTCGGCAGGGACTGCGCGACCAACATCATGAAGCAGTTCATACATGGCATACAGGAGAAAATTCTATACGAGGAATGCATTTGCAGAGTCGGCGGAGACAACTTTGTCGTACTGTTCAAAAAGGACAACCTTAATATAATAAAGAACTACCTCTCCGGAATGCCGATTACATTCAATGACGGAGAAACTGTCACCGTTACCACTACAGCGGGCTATTATATGATACCCGAGGCCACTGAAAGCGCAACTGATGTCATGGACAGGATCAGCACTGCTTACCAGCTTGCCAAGAGCGTTTACAAGCGGCCCTTCCTGTTCTACGATGATGAGATAATGCAGCACCAGACACATGTAAAAGAAATCGAAATGATGTTCCCGAGTGCAATTGAGAACGAGGAATTCAAGGTGTTTTATCAGCCGAAAACGCAGCTTAACAACTATCAGCTTGCCGGCGCTGAAGCACTATGCAGATGGTTCAGAAACGGAAAGGTTATTTCGCCTGGCGAGTTTATCCCTGTTCTTGAAGGCAGCAAGGCGATATGCACGCTGGATTTCTACATGCTGGATCATGTCTGCCGCGATATCCGACGCTGGCTCGACGAGGGCCGCGAGGCTGTGAAGGTTTCGGTAAATCTTTCAAGGCTTCACCTCGGGGACGAGGATCTGCTTGAGTCTATCCTCAGGATCATTGATAAGTACAAAGTTCCGCACCACTTCATTGAAATCGAACTGACTGAAACTACCACGGACGTAGACTATGAGGAACTGAAGAAGATAGTTTACGGTCTCAGGGAGCAGGACATCAGCACTTCCGTGGACGATTTCGGTGTTGGTTACTCATCGCTGAACCTTATCCGTGAGATGCCATGGAATGTCCTGAAAATTGACAAGAGCTTCCTTCCTACCCAGGAAGAAGAGGACAACGATCCCTCTAAGGTAAAAATGCTTCGGCATATCATTACGATGTCGCAGGATCTTGGTCTGGAATGCATCGTGGAAGGCGTCGAAACCGCCGAGCAGGTAAAGCTGCTCAAGGACTGCAAGTGCTACCTTGCGCAGGGTTTTTATTTCGACAGACCGCTTCCGGTTAAGGAATTCGAACAGAAGCTCGAAAGCGCAGCAGGATAAAAAATATAAGCGGCTGAATTCATCAGCCGCTTTTTAATTAATAGAGGTTTGCGAAAAGCGCCGCTCCGGCAACCGTAATTATACCGGAGACTGCAATTGAAAGGCTGCTCATCGCGCCTTCTGCCTCGCCGAGCTCCATCGCTTTTGCCGTGCCTATCGCGTGCGCCGAGGTTCCGAGCGCTATGCCCTTGGCTACCGGTTCGGTTATCCTGAACACTTTCAGCACTACTTCGGCAAGAATATTTCCGAGCACGCCGGTGATGATTATTACTCCTGCCGTGATGGATACGATCCCGCCCAGCTCCTCTGAAACTCCCATGCCGATCGCGGTGGTTATCGACTTCGGCAGGAATGTGATGTATTCCTCGTGCGAAAATCCGAACAGCGCCGCAAGTCCCAGAACCGAGCCAAGGCTCGAGAGAACGCCTGCGAGAATCCCGACGATGACCGCTGCCGCGTTGTGTTTCAGCAGATCGAACTGCTCGTACAGCGGAACTGCAAGCGCGACCGTAGCCGGAGTAAGCAGCCATGCAAGGTACTTTGCGCCCTCGTAGTAGGTGCTGTAGTCGATATGAAGAAGCAGCAGAGCTGGTATAGTCAGAACTATTGAAATAAGCAGCGGATTTATCAGCGGGGACTTGAATTTCTTTTTCAGTATTGCTCCAAGCCAGTAGCTCACAAGGCTGACAAGTACGCCGAAATATGCCGAATTTGAAAGAAACTCACTCATTTGTTTTCCGCCTTTCTACTGCGAAGTCTGATCACTGCCTGTGTTGCAAGTCCGGAAACCGCCATTACCACTACGGTAGTTACAACGGTAACGATCACGAACTGCAGCCAGGAAGGAGAAAGCACTTCCCATGTGTCAATAAGTCCCACCGCCGCCGGAATGAACATCAGCGGCATTATCTGTATCAGGAACTTGGAAGCGTCCTTGACCTCGGACAGCGGGACTATTCCGGTTTTCAGCCCGGTGAAAAGCAGAACGATACCGTATATACCCGCGGGTACCGGTATCGGGATTAGCTCGTGCATTATCTCGCCGATAAATGTTATCAGCAGAATTATTCCAAATTGTCTTATGTACTTCATTTTTTTATCTCCTGTGTTCTTTTGTTCTTTATATTAACGGCTCAGATCCAGCCAAGACCCTCTGCCAGTATTTTCAATCCCAGTATTACAAGCGTGATACCTCCGGCAAGTTCTGCCTTTGATTTATATTTCGCGCCCCACACGCTGCCGAGTTTAACACCCGCCGCAGACATCGTAAATGTTACTGCGCCTATAACTGCTGCGCAAATCCCGACCGGCGCGTCCAGGAACGCGAACGTCACGCCGACCGCTAGTGCGTCAATGCTGGTAGCAAGCGCCGGAAGAAACATGCTCTTCGGATCAAGCGACGACGGAGGAAGCTCCTCCTCTTCCCTGCTGAGCGCCTCGCGGACCATGTTTCCGCCAATCAGCACAAGAAGTCCGCAGGCTATCCAGTGATCTACTTCCTGAACGAATCTCGAAAGCGTAGTCCCCAGAAGAAAACCGATAAGCGGCATTACCGCCTGAAAAATCCCGAACCACGCTCCTACAATGAACATATCCTTCAGCCTGATCTTCCCGAGCGACAGCCCCTTGCACACCGACACCGCGAATGCGTCCATTGAAAGCCCCGCTGCAAGTAGCATTACCCCTGCTGCTCCCATTTGTATTCCCCCTGTCCATGAGTTTGTATTCATATTGATTATACATTTTCTGGAACATAGGGTCAAGGGGAACCATGTCGCACAAAGTCAGATTTCAGATTGACTTTATAATCAAAATATGATAGACTATATTCATATCATTTCCGAATAGGAGCGTTTTCAATGAAATTCAAACCGCTTTCAGTCCTTCCGCTGTTATTTCTTTGCTCATGCAGCATGAACAATGAGTTTTCAGAAGTTCAGCCAGGCACTGAGGAACACGTGAACATGTCAACAGCCGAAGGAACCGTTGAAGTACCGTTCAACGGCACGATGGAGCCCATCCCTGACGAGCAGGAGCTTTCCCCTGCGGAGCCGCTCAAGGGATTGAACATACAGCCTTCCGACTACTTCACACCAGGCGTTTACACGTCCGAGTACACCGACGATACTGGAAACTTCTACATATTTAACACAGACGGTCTGCACGGGAAGCTTATTCCCATGGCTGACGCAGAGGGAGTGGATTTCACCTACTCGATTAACGGCGACAGCATGACAATGTACGTCGGAGAGGAACTGACTCCATATCAGGCGGAACTTGAACGAACCGATCACGATACTGTCATTATTCACATGACATTTCTCGGAACCCAGGACGAATTGACCTACCTCAGCGGGGTTTCAGCGGATAATTTCACGTTCTACCCTGCCCGCCGCCTGTCGCAGCTTGCAAGAAAATACTACGAGGACAAGACCGGAGTCAAGCTGGCTGGGGTCGAATTCAAGATAATTGAAGGTGATATGGTCGTACTGAATCTGTGGATCCCTGATGAAAACGGCTGGCGGCGCGATGTTGACAGCTTTACAGTCAGCATGTTCAGCGCAAAGGGCTGGTCGAGCATTACCTACGACGACATTGACCTCAGCACGGTGATTCTGGAAAAAGACGAACCCATCTCCACAAACGACGCCGACGTGCAGGACGTGACAGCCGATTCTTAATCAGCAAACTAATTCTACTACTTTTCTCGCTTTAAGTCAATTTCAAAATATCCGGTATGCCGCTTTTTTCTGCATTTTCAGCGGGTTCAACATTCTATCTATATCACAAATAACGTTTTTGTATATTTTAACATATCATAATTATATGCTTAATATATGCTAAATCGTGAAAACGATTTATAATAAAGCGTGTTATTTTTGACAAAACAATCGGAGCATTTTCTCAAAATATTGTTGATTTTTTTAAAATTTTATGGTATAATGTATACATAATATAAGGCGGAACATGGCAAACGTATTCTTCGCCGATAACCTGGAGGGAATATTATGAAAACAAAAACCCCGAAAACTTTTAAAGCACCAAAGACACCGAAAGTCAAGGCTGTAAAGCCTGCTGCAAATGCAGCAGCTCCGAAGGTGAAGAAACCCCGCACAACAAAGATCAAGTACAGGATACTCCGGCTTTCTGTACTGAGTGTTACACTGTGTATTGTTTCACTCATGATTGTCATGAGCATTTTTTTGACATCTGCATACGTGACAAGCTACGAGAACCAGACAAAAGCGCTTGCTCAGTCCTACGGCGAAGTCATCTCCAACACCATTAATTCCCTTTCGCTTGAGCTTCAGTCAGCCGGCGGAAACCAGGAAGTTCTTAACCAGATGATTCCTCTCGTTGAGCGCCAGAAGAACCTTGAAACACTCGCCAAGACTGCGCTTTTCAAGGATTACTCAATTGCATATCACGATGGTACTACATACAACGGTACTGATATTTCTGACCGCGAGTATTTCCAGAAAGCGTATAATGAGGATCAGATCGCGATATCAGCGCCTGTTATACGCAAGACCGACGGTTCGGTAACTACAATGATGGCTGCCCCGACCAAATACAGCGGAATGAAGTATGTTATATACGGCGGACTTGATTCCACCATGTTCTCTAACGGTCTTGACAAAATCGACATGGGTAACGGAAGCAATATCATTGTTCTTGACAGGAACGGTCAGGTAATTGCAGCGTCTGATACGTCTCTTGTAATGAACATGGTAAACTATCTTGAAAGCGATGTACCAGGTGACAAGGCGCTCGCGGAAGCTATGCTGTCAGACAGTGAGGGAACGATCACCTACTCCAACGGAAGCAACACTATGCTCGCTTATTACATGCCTATTGATGGTACTGATGGCTGGACTATCGCAGTAAGCGGTAACTACGATCAGATCATTGCAAGCGTACTGCTTGACATCGGCATTGGTCTTGCTGTCTGCCTTGCACTTATCACTATTGGAGTGTTCATTTCCAACAATGTTGCCAAGAATATATCTGAACCCATTGTTAAAACCAGCGAACGTCTGAGACTTCTCTCTGAAGGCGACGTTACAACACCCTTCACTGTAGAAGCACCCTCCGATGAAACGCTTGTGCTTGAGCAGTCGCTTTACAGCACAGTCGAGACCCTTCGCACCTATATCCATGATATCCGCGACGTTCTTGAGCCGCTTGCCGACGGCGATCTTACGGTATCCTCCGATATTAATTATAAGGGCGATTTCGTTACAATCGGTTCCTCCCTTAATACTATATCCTCAGCTCTCAACTCAGCAATGACTGCGGTAAAGAACAGCGTAGGCAATATCCAGTCCGGATCCAGCCAGGTGGCAGAAGGCTCTGCAAGCCTTTCTGAAACCGCAGTAAAGGTTGCAGAAGCAGTTGACAAGATATCAGTTACAATCAGCGCTATTCAGGAAAAGGCAGATAATACCGCGAATGCGTCCGCGAATGTCGCTGCACTCTCACAGGAAGCAAACAGCAGCGCCCAGGAGGGCGGCGAGCTGATGAAGCAGCTTCTTGAAGCAGTTGAGAACATCAAGGAGAAATCTGCTTCCATCAAGAACATAATCAAGACTATCGAAGACATTGCATTCCAGACCAACATTCTTGCGCTTAACGCTTCTATTGAAGCAGCCAGAGCGGGTGAAGCCGGCAAGGGATTCGCAGTTGTTGCTGACGAAGTTGGAAACCTTGCCGCAAAGAGCGCAGAAGCTGCACAGAATACAACTAGTCTTATCAACGCTTCCCTGACGGCGGTAGAAAAGGGTACTCAGCTTGCAGACAGTGCACACACAGCCATGAACAGCATTGTAAACGGTATCAGCAAGATCTCCGACGAGATGCAGGCAATCACTGAAGCAGCAGCTGAACAGCAGTCGGCGGTCGGCGACATCACCGAGGGCATCTCCCACATTGAAGCCGGAATGCACTCCACAACTGCGACCGCAGAAGAGAGCGCAGCCTCCAGCGAGGAACTTTCCGCACTAGCAAGCACGCTTGCGGGCGAAGTCGATAAGTTCATCACAGAATAAAAATTTCAGGGAGCAGCAATGCTCCCTGATCTGTTAAAATAACGATCCCCTGATTTAGTCAGGGGATTTGTTTTATTCGTCGAATTCGTATTCGTCTGGGGCGTAGTCCTCTGGGAAGTGTACAATACCATCGAAAATGAGATATTCCCTGTTGCGCCGGACGTAATCCCTCAAGTACTGTTCAAGCTCGTGCTCACGGTCGTAGAACTTCATGTCGAGGTCTGAAAAATCCGCATTGTGCATAGACATTTCATGCCAGCGTGCCTCGCGGTCCTTTGATGGGTAACCGCCTATTCTCTGCACAGCTTCCTCCAGGATAGCAGCAAACGTGCTGCAGCCTATTACGCGGAGTCCTTCGAGCGCAAGTTCCCAGACGATTCCGGTATCGTTATAGAAAAACTGGTCGTGACCGCCGTTTTCCACTTCTGAATAATACCACTGAATAGCCCAGACATATTTTTGCTGGTCTGTGAAACGGTCAAGCGAGTCGTACATTTCGGTTTCCCCGTCGTAAATACTCACTTCCCACCAGAGCGGCGTTACTATCGCCTGGAAATCTCCGTCGTCGATCTGCTCATCAGTAACGCGGTATCTCCGCGGCACCAGATCAAAGTTCATCTTTCCCTCCTGAAAGCTGCTCAAGCTTATTGTAGATCAGGTACATCTTCTGCACCGAGTTTTCAAGGAAATAGTAATGCTTGATATACGGAATAAGAAGCACAAGGAACAGCAACGCAAGGACGTAAATTCCAATGCTTCCTTGAATCAGCGCCATGAAAAGCGTCATCAGAAAGAAAATCGCGAAGGCAAGCATGATAAACATATGAACCAGACGCTCATGCGAGAAAAAGCCTATGCGCACATGAAGACGCTTCATCTCCTGCACGTATTCCTCACGACTGTGCTCCCCGTCCAGGAACAGCCGGAGGTGCTCAAGGTATTCCCTGATCTGCTTCGTCATTTGTCAAACTCCTCCAGTGCAAGGGAGGCTTCCTCCCAGGTCTGCATTGCCTGCTCCTGGCGGGTACGCAGTTCCTCGATCTCGTTGGAAAGCTCCATCGCCTTCTGGTAGTCAGTCAGCCCGGAAAGTTCGTTGGTTTTCTGCTCGATCAGGCTGTCCAGCTCCTCTATCTCTGCTTCTGCGCGCGTTACCTTTGTGTTTAACTTTCGGCGCTCGCTGTCTCGCTCCTTTTTCAGCTTGTAATCATTAACCTTCTCCTGCTTCGCCGGTTTCTCCTCCTGGCGTACCTGTGCTGCGTTTTCAGCCGCAAGCGTGTACGCGTCATAGGAACCGCGGTACTCCTTGACGCCATCTGGCGTGAGGTAGTATATTCGGTCGGCAAGTTTATTGATCAGGTAGCGGTCGTGGGAGATCACAAACAGTGTGCCGTCGTAGTTTAAAAGCGCATTCTCGAGCGCTTCGCAGCTTGAGATATCAAGGTGGTTCGTAGGCTCGTCGAGGAGCAGCATATTAGCTCCAGAAAGCATTAGTTTAAGTATCGCGATTCGCGCACGCTCGCCGCCGGAAAGTTCCGACACATGCTTGAACACGTCGTCGCCGCGGAACAGGAAGGAACCCAGCGCGGTACGTACCTGGGTCTCGGTCATGCGCGGATACGCGTCCCAAAGCTCGTCAATCGCAGTTTTGCTGTCAGTCAGACCCGCCTGTGCCTGGTCGAAATATCCGTACTGAACGCGGGAGCCGTACTTGAAACTTCCGAAATCCGGAGTGTACTGCCCCGTAAAAATTTTGAACAGCGAGGTTTTTCCGCAGCCGTTTCCGCCGATGAGGAACACGCGCTCACCCTTTTTAATGTCGATATTTACATTGCGGAACAGCCGTTTGCCGTCAAAACTCAGCGCAATATCGTGGGCTTCGAACACGTCGTTTCCGCAGCCATCGGCGCTTTTAAAGCTGAAATGCAGCGAATCCGGAGCATCCTCGGGCTTCTCAAGGTCAGAGGCTATGCGGTCGATCTGCTTCTGCTTGCTTGCGATGGTCACGTAATTGTGCGCCTGATTCCATCGTTTCTGCTGGTCGATAATTCCCTCGATCCTGCCTATCTCGCGCATCTTCGCTTCGTATTCCTTGCGGCGGCGTTCAAGATCCTCCGCTTTCAGCTCAAGGAATCGCGTGTAATTGCCCTTATAATCACGAATGTGGCAGTTTTCAAGTTCGATCGTGCGGTTCGTGACCTTATCCAGGAAATAACGGTCGTGGGAAATTACGATATATGCGCCTCGGTAGTCGTTAAGGAATTTTTCGAGCCACTCAACCGACTGAATATCAAGGTGGTTTGTAGGCTCGTCCAGGAGCAGCAGGTTGGCATCAGAAAGCAGCAGCTTTGTTAGCTGCAATTTTGATCTCTGACCTCCACTCAATACGGAAACATGCAATTTCAGGTCGCCCTCTGAGAATCCCAGACCCATCAGAGCAGACTGTGTGCGGCTCTTGTAGGTAAGTCCGCCTTCTCGCTCGAAGCGTTCGGTAAGCAGCGTCTGCCGTTCGATGGTCGCTGTGGAATGGTCGCCGCCGTCTATACGGTCGTGGAGCTCCTCAAGCTCAAGCTCCATATCTTCGAGCCATTCGAAAACCGTCAGGGCTTCGTCATACAAGGTTTTGTCGGAATCCTTGCAGGCGAACTGCTCCATTACGCCGATCTTGCAGCTTCCAGCAATGTGAATTGCACCCTCGTCGGGAATGTGCTCGCCGCGCAGCATTCGGAACAGCGTTGTTTTGCCGCTGCCGTTGATTCCTACGAAACCTATCCTGTCGTTATCGTATACGTCAAGGGACACTCTGCTGAAAAGCGTCCTTTCAGCGAACGACATCGAGACATCATTTAAACTCAATAATAGCATTTCATCACCGGATCTCTCTATCAAAAAACCAGCCGCCGGTGTGTGCCGGCGGTTGGCTCATTGAATATTTCTATTTATTTTCCGATACCGCGGAGCTTTTCAGGTGCGTACTTTGTATTTACAAGGTAATCGTTAAGCTCAACGGAATAGCTGTCGTAAGTGCTCTTCAGCAGCTCGTCGAATGCGTCGTCCTTAACGCCGTGAAGAATGCCCTCATTCTGGGTCTCAAGCCATGACTTCATTGTAGTCACATCATCGCGGACAACTACGTAAACACAGTTCTCCTCTTCGTTCTCGAAAAGGGTTGCCTTTCCATCAGCGGCAGTGTTCCAGACGTACTCCGTCAGCTTCTCGTTGAGAGAGGAAGAATCCTTTTTGATGTACTGCTCGCAGTCCTCGGCAGATTCCTTCTTTTCAGCTGTCGCTGCGTCTATCTTGTCCTGAACGTACTTATCGTAGTCAGCGTCGCCGGTGCTGACGATCGGCTTGGTGTAAATTTCCTCTGCAGGAATTTCAGCTTCTGCGGTTTCGGCCGCGGCAGACTCAGCCGTTTCTGAAATTTCGGCGGTGGACTTGTCTGCCTCAGCAGTTTCAGCGGCTTCTGCGGTCTGCTTGGCTTCCTCAGTGGACTTAGCCTCCGCTGTGGAAGAATGTTCCTCAGCATAGCTGTCCTCTGCGTCGGTCCATGCCTCATACTGTGCCGCTCTGAGGTCAAAATCGTACTGGATATCTACCCAGTCTTCGCCGGAGTTTGCACGGTCTGCGTAGCTCTGTGCAAGCTCTCTTATCTTCTCCTTGTCAGCGTCATCCTTTAGGGAAATTCCCTGATGGTCAGTGAACGTTACCTTCAACAGCTTAACAGCAGCGTAATTCTCGGTTGCATAACTGTTGATCTCGTCCTCGGATACCGGAGTCAGTCCGTCCTTGTCATAATTGTGGAGGAACACAGCGCTCTCCTTGTAGCTGTTCTCGGTAATTTTACGGAGAGTGTCCTTGCTGATCCCCATGTTCTCGAAATGCTCGCCGAATGTGCTCTCCTCGATCCCGTAGTACTGAGCATAGTAACCGAGATCGTTGTCGAGTGACTTGATGTAGTCATTGATGGAATTATTATCATCATCCGAAAGGGTCAGTCCGTATTCGTCGAAAAGTGACTCTATCGCTACATAGCGCTTAACACGCTCAAGCGCATAGTCCTTGAGCCATGCGGAAGCCGGCTTGCCGTCGATCGTCTCGGTGAATACCGTAACCTCAGCGGTGCCTAGGGAATCACCCTTCTCCTCCTTTATTTTTGAGGAAGCCTCATTATACGCTGTGAGCTGAAGATCGTAAATGTAAATTCCATTAGGAATCTGCATTCCATTGATCGTTCCGATGTAGCCGCTGTCAGAGCAGCCTGTCATTGACGCAGCGCATACGATCGCACAGGAAGCTGCGATAAATCTTCTGTAGTTGTGTGACATCTATTATCCTCCTCAGGCTCTAAGTGTGATGTTCTTTTCAGCAAGCGCCTTGAGAACCTTTGCAACTACTGCGTCAGCTTCCTCGTCGGTCATGCTGCCGTCCTTACGGAGAACCAGCTTATAGGAAAGGCTCTTTTTACCCTCGGGTACCTGCTCGCCCTTGTACATATCGAATATTGACACGCTCTCAAGGTGCTTTGCATTCTTCCTGATGATATCGATTATCTCGTCAGAAGTAACCTCGTCGTCGCACACAAGGCTCAGGTCACGCGAGGTCGACGGGTACTTAGGAAGCGGCTTGTACTTGCGCTCCTCGCCGCGAGCCTCAAACAGCTTGGGAATATTCAGCTCTGCGCAATATACGCGGCAGCTTATGTCATAAGCCTCAGTAACCGCAGGGTGGAGCTCGCCAACTGTACCGAGCTTTACGTCGCCTGCATAGATATCAGCGCACCTGCCAGGGTGATATGTCTTGTTGTCCTTTACAGGAACAAATCTCGCGTCAACTACCAGGACATTCAGCAGTTCCTCAAGTGCGCCCTTGATGGTGAAGAAATCCTCGTCGGGACCGTAAGCACACATTCCGAGGACGTCAGTTTCAATAGGGAGCTTCTCGTCTGTCGGCTGGAATACTCTGCCCAGTTCGAAGAAACGCGCCTCAAGGTTTCTGGCTCTGATATTTGTGTTAGCAACAGTCATCAGGGATGGCAGCATGCTTGTACGCATTACGCTGGTGTCCTCGCCAAGCGGGTACTGGAGCACTACGGACTTCTTCATATCATCGCTGAAACGCAGCTTTTCATAGGAACGCGGTGAAATAAAGCTGAACGACATGGTTTCATAGAAGCCCTGAGCGAGCATGCAGTCAACCATCTTATTTTCAAAGTGCTGGCGGGGTGTGATCTCTCCAACGGACGAAAGCAGCGGAAGCGTGGTCGGAATCTCATTATAACCGTAGATTCGCGCAACTTCCTCTGCGAGGTCGCACTCGCGGACGATATCAACACGGGTATTCGGAACGATAACGCTGCCGTTCTCGTAGCCGAAGCCCAGCTTCTTGAAAATTGCGATCTGCTCCTCAGCGGGAATATTTGTGCCGAGGTGCTCGTTTATCCAGTCGGTGTCAAGCTTTAATGTATGCGGAACCTTCTTTGCGTTGTCAACGTCGATGTACTCGCGGACTACCTCGCCGCAGCCGAGTTCCTCTACCAACTCAAGCGCTCTCATGAGCGCAGCCTTGGAGTTGATCGGGTCGATTCCCTTCTCAAATCTGGAAGAAGCGTCGGTACGCTTGTTGATCTTCTTCGCAGTCATTCTTACGGATACTCCGTCGAAGCACGCCGCCTCGAATACGACCGTGTTAGTGTCGTCCATAATTCCGGAGAACTCGCCGCCCATTACGCCAGCAACTGCGATCGGCTTCTTTTCGTCTGCGATGATCAGCATTTCGGGGCTGAGAGTTACCTCGGAGCCGTCGAGAATCGTTATTTTCTCTCCCTGCTGAGCATTTCTGACGTTGATCTTGCCGCCTTCAACATAGCGGAGGTCGAACGCGTGCATGGGGTTGCCGTATTCCAGCATTACAAAGTTGGTTATGTCAACAAAATTATTGATGGAACGTACGCCGCTTGCCTTCAGTCTTTCAGCCATCCAGCGCGGAGAAGGTCCGATCTTTACATTCTTTACAACTGCCGCCATATAACGGGAGCAGAGCTTGGTGTTCTGAACGTCAACGCTGATGTAATCACTGGCGCTGCCGTCAACACCCTTGAACTGCGGCTCCCTGACGTTCAGCGGCAGGTTGAAAGTCGCGGAAGCTTCCTTCGCGAGACCGAGCACGGAAAGGCAGTCGGGACGGTTGTTTGTAATCTCGAACTCAACTGTGGTATCGTTGAACCCGAGTGCGTCATGAATATCCTCGCCGATGAACATCTTATCGAAATCCGGGTCGTCGTTCAGGATAAGAATACCCTCGTTGCTGGAGTACGGAACATCGGACTGATCAAGGTTAAGCTCCTCATAAGAACACATCATGCCTTCGCTGGGAACTCCGCGGAGCTTACCCTTCTTGATCTTCATGTAGGACATGTCCTTGTGGTTGTAGCAGGTAGCGTTATTGAGCGCAGCCGGAACAAACGCACCAACGAACACGTTCTGCGCAGAAGTAACGATCTGCACCGGCGCTTCCTTTCCTACGTCGATCTGGCAAACCCAGAGTGTGTCAGCGTCGGGGTGCTTTTCCATAGCAACGCACTTGCCGACTACAACGTTTGTGATGTCGGCGCCCTGCTTTGTCCAGGTCTCGACCTTGCTTCCGCTCATGGTCATGCCGTCGCAGAATTCCTTTATAGGCATATCGGCTTTAACGTAGTCGTTAAGCCACTTCATTGAAAGATCCACTTTTATATTCTCCTTAATGTATTATTCAAATCAGAACTGCTCTAGGAAGCGCATGTTGTTCTCATAGAGAAGGCGCATATCCTCGATTTCATAACGGAGCATAGTAATACGCTCAATGCCTATGCCGAAAGCAAATCCGCTGTACTCCTCAGGGTCGATCCCGCAGTTTTCAAGGACTTCGGGACGTATAACGCCTGCACCGAGTATCTCGATCCAGCCTTCGCCCTTGCAAAGCGGGCAGCCCTTGCCGCCGCAGCGGAAGCACTGGAAGTCTATCTCGCAGCTAGGCTCTGTGTACGGGAAGTGGTGGGGTCTGAACTTCAGCTTCATTCCCTCGCCGTAGAGCTTCTTTGCGAATGTATCCAGAGTGCCCTTGAGGTCGGCGAATGTGATCTTCTTGTCGATTACAAGACCCTCGCACTGGTGGAAGATAGGAGAATGTGTGCCGTCCACCTCATCGCGGCGGTAAACTGTGCCGGGGCTGATGATGGCGATAGGAGGCTTCTGCTTGAGCATGGTTCTTATCTGAACAGAGGATGTCTGGGTTCTCAGCAGGACGTCGTCATTAATATAGAATGTATCGTTAGGGTCTCTTGCGGGGTGTCCATCATAGGTTAGCAGCATGTCAAAGCAGTATTTAGTAAGTTCGACTTCGGGACCGTCAACAACAGTATATCCCATTCCGTGGAATATGGACTTGAGGTCGTCGAGGACTATGTTCATCGGGTGGCGCTTTGCAATGAGCTTACGCTTTCCGGGCATGGTAACGTCGACTGTCTCGGTCTTTAAGCGCAGGTCAGTGAGCGCCGCCTTCAGCGAACCAGTCTTGTCCTTTACCGCATTCTCAATGTCAGCACGGATCTCGTTTGCCATCTGACCGATGACCGGGCGCTCTTCAGCGGAAAGTCCGCCCATCTGCTTTAAGATAGCGGTAAGTTCGCCCTTCTTGCCGAGAAACTTAACACGGAGCGCGTCGATCTCCTTCATATCAGCGCTTTCTGTAACTGCCTTCAGCGCTTCTTCTCTGATCGCCTGTAACTGTTCTTTAATCATTGGTGTAGATCAATCCTTCCCTGTCGGAATATTTAAGACACTACTCTGCCATTATCGCCGCATAAAGTACTGCCTCTTATTCAATGTTTTTCAAAAACCATTTATCATTATACCACATAGCTGAAAAAATTTCAAGTGGTTCATGACATTTCGCCGCCTGCCTCCTCGGTCTGCGGTGTGTAGTCGCTGAATCTCACGGACATCAGCGTATCCTTTCCGTCCCAGCGGCTGATGGTGTACTCCATATACTTCTCCGGGAGCGCGCTTATTCCGCCCGTGCCGGCTACAGCAGCCAGCGTAGGCGGTACGTAGCCCACGATCACCGTGTAAACGTCGCCGTCCTCAGTCATGCTGATTATCTGCGGCGAGTAGGTCAGGTAACGGATATTCTTGTTGGCGGAGTAGGTGTGGGTTTCCTCATTGTAAGTGAACCTTACCTCGGCGTTGCCGACCGTCTGGTGATTCAGCGAAACCGTGGAGCCAAACAGCTCACGGCAGGAAGCAAGCACGTTGTATTCCGGAATCGTAAGTCCGTTGCCTTCGTCCTTTGCAAATTCGGAGGTGTCATGATTTAACAGAATATTCCATATCGCGCAGGAAATCTTAGATGAATCAGGTATCTCGTCAGGCTCCTCGAAGGGGGCGATATCGTTTACGACCACCGGATAAATGAACCGTGCGAACTCGTTTTTTAACGAGGTATTGTCAAGCAGGTTCGACGTTATCTGCGCCACGAAGCGAACGCTCGATATAACGCCGATAACCGCCATTACGATCACGACAACCGCAAAAACGAAATAAAATCTGCTGCGCGGCTGCTTTCCCGAAACGGCCTGCTCGCTTTCTGAGCCGCCAAGCTCCGCGATGTCGCTTTCAATATCCGGCTCGTCCAGATTGCCGAACAGCTCGTCGATCACGCGGCTTTCTTCCTGTGACTGCTTCTGAGCCTGCTCCTTATTCGGAGCCGCCGATGTTGTCTGATTATTATTGTTCTTCTTTTTTCTTGCCATAAGGTCCTTCCTAGCCGCGGATCTGACCATTGCCGTTGATCAGGTATTTATAAGTCGTGAGCGCTTCAAGTCCCATCGGGCCGCGTGCGTGCAGCTTCTGGGTGGAAATGCCTATTTCAGCGCCCAGCCCGAATTCAAAGCCGTCTGTAAAACGGGTGCTTGCATTTACGTAAACAGCCGCCGCGTCAATGCGCTGCTGGAAGATCTCCGCGCTGCGAAGGCTTTGAGTTACGATGCACTCGCTGTGCTTGGTGCCGAATCTGTTGATGTGCTCTATCGCTTCATCGAGGCTCTTGACGACTTTTGAGGAGAGCCTGTAGTCCAGAAACTCGGTCGCGTAATCGGTATCGTCTGCAATTTTCTCGACCTTCACAAGCTTCGCGGTTTCTTCATCGCCGCGTATCGCTACTCTGCCCTGCCACAGCATATCCAGCTTGCGGAACAGCTCCGGAGCCGCCTTCTCATGCACAAGGATATTCTCAATGGCATTGCACACTGAGGGTCTCTGGGTCTTGGCGTTGTTGATGATATTTACAGCCATGTCTATGTCGGCGCTTTCGTCAACGTACACGTGGCAGTTGCCCTCGCCGGTCTGAATTACGGGAATCGTAGCGTTTTCGATCACCGCGTGAATAAGTCCGCCGCCGCCCCTCGGGATAAGCAGGTCGATGTACTTATTGAGCTTCATCATTGCGTTTGCAACGGCTCGGGAGGTGTCCTCGACAAGCTGTACTGCGTTTTCGTTTACACCGCAGTTCCGGAGCGCCGTTCTCATAAGCCCTACAAGCGCTTTGTTGGAGTTTATCGCGTCGCTTCCGCCGCGGAGTATAACCGTGTTGCCCGCTTTGAAGCAAAGGGTTGCCGCGTCTACCGTGACATTCGGGCGGGACTCGAAAATAATACCGATAGTTCCGATCGGGACACGCTTTTTAATAACGTGCAGTCCGTTCGGAAGGTCGCTTCCGCCTATCACTGCACCAACCGGGTCGGGAAGTGATATCACCTTGTCTACGCCGTCAGCCATGCCGCCGATACGCTGCTCGGTGAGAGTCAGACGGTCGATCATCGCCTCGGACATTCCGTTTGCCCTTGCGGTCTCGATATCCAGCTTATTCGCACCAATTATTTCAGTAACGTGCGAACGAAGCAGGGAGGATATCTCAGAAAGAACGCGGTTCTTTTCGTTCGTTCCCATCACGGATATTGCGGGTTCCGCCGCTTTGGCGTTAGCGCCAAGTGTCTCGATGTATTCCATTAGATACCCCTTTCTCAGTTTGCCGCCTTGAAATATGTACAGGTCGGCTCGCCCTCGAACAGCTCATAGAGCAGAGCGGGATCCTGATTGCCGATTATGACCGTATCAATTCCTGCTTCCGTTGCGATCTGTGCCGCTTCGATCTTTGTAAGCATTCCGCCTGTGCCCAGTGCGCTTCCGGCTCCCTGCGCCGCGGCCACTATCTCTGGCGTGATCTTCTCAACCACCGGGATCAGTTTTGAGCCTGGCTGCTTCGGGTCGCCGTCGTATAGGCCGTCAACGTCTGTCAGCATTACAAGCAAGTCGGCTTCGCAGAGTGAAGCAACTATCGCGGACAGTGTGTCGTTCTCGTCGAAATCGAGCTGTTTGATCGATATAGCGTCGTTTGCGTTGATTATCGGAACAACGCCCATCTCAAACAGACGGTTGAATGTGTTTATAACGTTGGTGCGGCGCTCCTTGTTTGAGATAACGTCGCGGGTCAGCAGAAGCTGAGCTACCGTGTGGTTATACTTGCCAAAAGTCTCACTATAAAACGTCATAAGCTCCGACTGACCGATCGCCGCGACCGCCTGCTTACCCGGAATATCCGTAGGCTTGCATGGGAGACCAGCCTGCGCGGCTCCGACTCCCTGTGCGCCGGAAGTCACGAAAACAACTTCCCTGCCGGAGTTTTTTATGTCGGACATAACTTCAATGAGGTGCTGGCACTTTCTGAGATTCAGGTGCCCGGTCGGATAGGCAAGCGTGGAGCTTCCCACCTTTATTACTATTCTTTTCTTGTTTTCAAACTGTTTCATGATATCCTCTTTCCGGTTCATGATCATAATTAAGAGGCAGTATCAGCCTCCGCACATAAACGTACATTCTATATTATAACAAAACTCGGTTCAAATTGCAACATATATCTGTAAAAAAACTAACAGCCGGATAAATTTTTCTTACAAATTGTCTGAAAATTATGCGAAATACATAAAAAACCTATTGATTTTTTATTGAGTTTGTGGTAGAATTAATTGTATTCCTGCGGAAGTGTTCGTAGGTTAACTAAAAATTCAAGGAGTCAAAATGGATAATATAGCAGAACAGCTCGTTGAGAAACGCCGCACCGGGGCGGATCTCGCTAAAAAAATACTGATCTCCGCAGGCGCGCTGATCATCGCTTCGTTCTTCATGTACATTGCAATGATGGGATTTTTCGTGATGGTCATTCTCGCGGTGCTGGTTCTTGCAGGCGGCGTCTGGCTGCTCGGCAATTTTAACATTGAATACGAGTATATTCTCACAAATAACGATCTCGACATAGATAAGGTCATCGGTAAGAGAAAGCGCAAGCGCATGATCTCCCTGGACGTTTCCACCGCCGAGGCGTTCGCGCCCTATCCCGCTGAAAACGACGTTCCCGCCGACGCAACAGTGCATGCATACACAGGTTCTGAAACCGACGCTTACTATCTCGTCGTAAATCACAGCGGCTACGGAAAAGTCAAGCTCATCTTCAATCCGAACGAGAAAATGCGCGAAGCAATTACACAGGAGCTTCCTAACTCCCTCCGCATAAAGCTCAAGCACAACCTGCTCAACAAAGACTAAAAAGGAAGGCAGAAGTACGTATTGTTTCGTATTTCGTATTCAACATAATGGCAAACAATTTATTTATCCGCGTCGGAACCGACGTTATCGAGATCAAGCGGATCAGGCGTGCCTCCCGCAATCCTAAATTCCTGGCGAATTACTTTTCCGCTGATGAAATACGCTACCTGGTTTCGCGGAAACTGTCTGCGGAACTCATAGCCGAAAACTACTGCGCTAAAATGGCGTTCGCCAAGGCGATAGGAACAGGGTTTCGAATCGTCCGCCCGAACGAGATCACAATACTGCGGGATCGGATAGGTTCACCGTTCATTATAACGACCGGGCGCGCGAAAATGCTCGAAGAACGCGAACACTATGAGTTCAATGTTTCCGTGGCTCACTGTAAGGATTACGCCACGGCGACCGTAATAGTAAACAGAGTATGATATTTGCGCCGCACGGCTGCTGCGGCGCATTTTTATGCAAAAAAGAGGTTTGTTATCATGAAACGACTGGTAATCGGAATGACAGCACACGTCGACTCCGGAAAGACGACACTTTCGGAGGCAATGCTCTATACCGCCGGGGAGCTCCGCAAGCTGGGCAGAGTTGACCACGGCGACGCGTTCCTTGATACCGACCCCATAGAGCGAAGCCGCGGGATCACGATATTTTCAAAGCAGGCTGTAATGCGATTCGGCGGGAACGAATACACACTTCTTGACACTCCGGGTCACGTGGATTTTTCCGCTGAAACTGAACGCGCACTCCGTGTGCTGGACTACGCAGTGCTTGTGATCAGCGGCACAGACGGCGTTCAGAGCCACACTGAAACTATCTGGCGTCTGCTCAGGCGCTACAATATCCCAACGTTCATTTTTGTCAACAAAATGGATATCAGCTTTCTTGGCAAGGATTCCCTCGCGGCGGAGCTGAAGCGAAAGCTCTCGCAGGGCTGTGTTGAGTTTTCCATGGAACGCTCAAAAGAGGAACTCTGCGAAGAGCTTGCAGAGTGCTCCGAGGATCTGATGAACTCATTTCTGGAGACCGGAAGCGTACCGCAAGAGCTTATTTCCGCGGCAATATTCCGGCGGGAAGTGTTTCCTGTAGTGTACGGCTCTGCGCTGAAGCTGAAAGGCGTGGAAACCCTGCTCCGGACTATTGACAAATTCGCGTTTCAGCCGGAACAGTCCGGAGAATTCGGCGCGCTTATTTATAAAATAACCTCCGACGATCAGGGGGCGCGGTTTACTCACATGAAGATAACAGGCGGCTCTCTGAAGGTCAGAACTCTGCTTGACTGCGGCGGAAAACAGGAAAAGGTCAACCAGATACGCGTTTACTCCGGCACGAAGTTCACAGCCGTTGACGAGGCTGCTGCGGGAACTCTCTGCGCCGTGACCGGTCTGACCGCAGGCCGAGCCGGAGAAGGTCTGGGAACCGAGCGCGACCGTGAGGCTCCCCTGCTTGAGCCCGTGCTAACCTATCGCATGACGCTTCCGCCGAAAACCGATATCCCGACCACGCTTGCGAAGCTCCACGGGCTTTGCGACGAGGATCCGATGCTGCGTATCGTCTGGAATGAACAGCTTAAAGAAATACACGTTCAGCTCATGGGCGAGATACAGCTTGAAGTGCTGAAAACTCTGATAAAAGAGCGTTTCGGGCTTGATGTCGGATTCGACCAGGGCAGCATTGCGTACAAGGAAACCATTGAGGCTCCGGTGGAGGGTGTTGGGCATTACGAACCGCTTCGGCACTACGCCGAGGTTCATCTGCTGCTTGAACCAGCCGAGCGCGGAACGGGGCTTCACTTTTCGGCGGACTGCCGCAAGGACGATCTGGACATCAACTGGCAGCGCCTGGTACTGACCCATCTTGAGGAAAAGGTGCACATCGGAGTTCTGACCGGCTCGCCGATAACCGACATGCGCATAACCGTCGTCGCTGGAAGGGCGCACATCAAGCACACGGAGGGCGGAGATTTCCGTCAGGCTACCTACCGTGCCGTACGGCAGGGTCTGCGCTCCGCGAGATCCGTGCTGCTTGAGCCTTGGTACGAATTCCGGCTGACCGTTCCGCAGGAGTGCACCGGGCGCGCTATGACAGACCTCCAGCGCATGAACGGAGAAATCGCCCCTCCGGAAACGGTGGGCGATGAAACTCTTTTCACGGGGAGCGCTCCGGTCTCTGAGCTTCGCGGCTACCAAAGCGAAGTGATAAGCTACACCCGCGGAAAAGGGCGGCTTAGCTGTATTCCTAAGGGGTATTTCCCATGCCACAACCCGGAGGAAGTCATTGAGAAGATAGGGTACGACGCGGATTCTGATGTTGAGAATTCAGCGGACAGCATATTCTGTTCGCACGGAGCAGGCGTGCTTGTTCCATGGAACGAAGCCCCGGCGCGCATGCACGTTGACAGCGGTCTCAGATTCGGGGAAAACGAGCGGGAAGAAATCGAGGAGATCGTCACCCCGCAGCTTGTGAATACGTATAAACAGCGGGTTGCCGCCGACAAGGAGCTAATGGAGATTTTCGAGCGCACCTACGGAAAAATCAAGCGTAACGAACGCTCAGCAATGCGTACGGAAAAGCACGTTCCGCAGCCGAAAACTCCGAAACTGCCGCCGGTTCCCAAAGGACCCGAATATCTCCTGGTCGACGGCTACAACATCATTTTCGGCTGGGAAGAACTGAACAAGCTGGCAAAGGAAAACCTGGACCTGGCTCGAACCCGCCTGATAAATATAATGTGCAACTACCAGGGATTCAGGCGCTGCAACCTGATCCTCGTTTTCGACGCATACCGGGTGAAGGGAAATCACCGGGAGATAGAAACCGAAATGGGAATTACGGTGGTCTATACAAAGGAAGCCGAAACCGCAGACATGTACATTGAAAAAACAGCACACGAGCTTGGCAGAAATCACCGTGTGCGCGTTGCCACCTCAGACAGCGTTGAGCAGATAATCATTCTCGGCAATGGAGCGATACGCGTATCAGCTGCTGAATTCCTCGCGGAAGTGACCGAGGTCGAGAACACCATCAGAAAAATAATCGAAGAAAAATACAACTAGGAGGTCGCAATGCTGACTTTAAGGGAGATAGCGCATATCCGGTCAGATTTCCCGGAGAAATTCGGGATTCCGCGGCAGAGCGGATTAGTTAGCGAACTTATCTCTACGGTCGTTTTCGAGCCGGAGTATCGGGTTCCGGAGGCGCTTCGCGGTCTTGAGATGTACACTCACGTGTGGCTCGTCTGGGGGTTCTCCAAAGCGGTCCGCGAGGACTGGAAGCCGACCGTCCGACCGCCCCGGCTTGGAGGAAATACCCGCATGGGCGTTTTCGCGACGCGTTCGCCGTTTCGTCCGAATCCACTGGGTCTTAGCTGCGTAAAGCTTGAGAAAATCGAGCTGACCACCCCGGAAGGTCCGATAATACACGTCTCCGGCGCCGACCTCATGGACGGAACTCCCATCTACGACATTAAGCCTTATCTCCCTTACGTTGACTGCCGTCCCGAGGCTTCCAACGGTTTCGCACTGGCTCAGCATGACGGCGTACTGAGTGTTGATATTCCTGTAGAGCTGGAAAACCTGATTCCACCTGAAAAGCGCGGTGCGCTCGTTTCGGTGCTTGCGCAGGATCCCAGACCGCAGTACATCTCAGATCCCCAGCGGGAATATACAATGAGCTTTGCCGGTTTTGAAATCACGTTCACCGTCGATGAAAATGACCTTACAGTAAAAAACATCAGGAAATCATAAAAGGAGCGTTCCACAGCGGAACGCTCCTTCGTTTTATTATGTTGCGATTCCCGCGAACTGGCTCTGGTAGAGCTTGTAATACTCGCCCTTCTGGGCTAGCAGTTCGTCGTGGTCTCCGGCTTCGACTACCTTTCCGCCGCTTATTACGACTATCTTGTCAGCGTCGCGGATAGTTGAAAGTCTGTGCGCGATTATAAGGCTCGTTCTGCCCTTCATGAGCGCTACCATCGCTTCCTGAATATGCATTTCAGTACGCGTGTCTATGCTGGAGGTCGCCTCGTCAAGTATAAGTATCTTCGGGTCTGCAAGCACTGCGCGGGCAATCGAAATAAGCTGCCGCTGCCCCTGGGAGAGGTTGCTTCCTCCCTCGGTCAGCATTGTGTTGTAACCGTCGGACAGCTTGGAAGCAAAGTCGTCTACCCTTGCAATTTTTGCCGCTTCAACGATCTCCTCATCGGTCGCGCCGATCCTGCCGTAGCGGATATTCTGCGCGATGGTGTCCGAGAAAATAACCGTATCCTGGAGCACTATTCCGATACTTCCGCGAAGCTTGTTCACCGGAATATTCCGGATATCCTGACCGTCCAGGGTTATAACGCCGCCGTCGATGTCGTAGAACCTTGTCAGCAGATTTACTACTGTTGTCTTGCCGCTGCCGGTGGCTCCGACTATCGCGATTTTCTGTCCGGATTTGACCCAGAGGTCGAAATGCTTCAGCACCTGCTCTCCCTTTACATAGGAGAAGTCGATATCCTTGAAGTTCAGGTCGCCCTTTACGTTTTCGATCTCGAACGGCTCGTTTCCGCCCTGATCCTCCGGCTCGCTGTCCATTACGTCGAATACGCGCTCAGCGCCTGCAAGTGCGGACTGTATCTGCGCATACTGGTTTGCGATTTCGTTTATGGGTCTTGTGAACTGCTTGGAATAGGTTATGAATGCCTGAATTGTTCCTATCGAGATATAGAACATATCGGTTTCCGGCCGGGAAGCAAGAACCGCTCCCACAACGGCGATAAGAAGGAATCCGAAGTTACCGATCGTGTTCATGCACGGTCCCATTACGCCTCCGAGTATCTGCGCCTTGATTCCGACTGTTTTCAGCTCATCGCTGGTCTGGTTGAAATCCTCGCAGATCTTGCCTTCGTGCGTGAACGCCTTGACCGTCTTGCAGCCGCTGACAGCTTCTTCGATCTGACCGTTGAGCTGACCGAGCTTAGCCTGCTGTAACGGGAAGTACTTCCGCATGAACTTTGAAAGGAACTTGGTAACTAAAAGCGTCAGCACGATAGTCACCATGCTGACTATCGTCATAAGCCAGGAATGAATCAGCATCATGACGAAGCAGCCGATAAGCATTATAACTCCGGAAATAAGCGAACCGAGGGACTGCGAAACAGAGTTTGACACGTTCTCGACATCGTTCGTCATGCGGCTCAGAATATCGCCGTGCTTGTGGGTATCCATGTACTTAATCGGCAGTCTTGAGATCCTCGCAAAAAGATCCTTACGCATTACTCTTACGGTATACTGTGACAGCATAGCCGCAAAAAGGTTCTGGAAATATGTGAACACCGCCGAGCAGAGATACACCGCGCCAAGCACGACAAGCCAAGTCACAAGCGCGTTCGCGTCAAGCTTTGCTATAGAGTCTATAGCGTTTGCCTGAATAGTCGGCGCAATGACGTTCAGCAGAGTTGCCACCAGCATTACCGCCAGCATTGCTATGATCAGCCGCCGGTTCTTGCCGATGTATGTCAGAATACGGCTGAGGGTCGCCCTGAGATTTTTGGGCTTCTCGCCGGGCATCATTCCGGGAGGACCGCCGCGCCTTCCGCCGGGGCCGCCTGGACCTCCGGGTCTCATATTAACTACGGGAGCTTCTTTAGCCAACCTGCTCAGCCCCCTCTCTCATCTGGGAATTGTAAATATCACGGTAAACGCTGCAATTCTTCATGAGATTATCGTGGGTATCAAATGCGGCTATTCTGCCGTTGTCGATTACCGCGATCTTATCCGCGCGCATTACGCTTGCAACTCGCTGCGCGATCATTATGACCGTAGTTCCCTTCAGCTTCTCGCGGAGAGCTTTTTGCAGCTTCGCGTCGGTGGAAAGGTCAAGCGCGGACATGCTGTCGTCGAATATTAATATTTCAGGATTCTTTACAATCGCTCTTGCAATTGAAAGTCTCTGCTTCTGACCGCCGGAAAGGGAGCTTCCCTTTTCGGTGATCATATCCTTGTAACCCTCGGTGAATCCGCTTATGAACTCATCTGCCTGGGCTATTTCAGCGGCGCGCCTTACTTCCTCGTCGGAGGCTTCGGCGTCGCCCCAGCGGATATTCTGCTCGATAGTTTCCGAGAACAGCTCGCTCTTCTGAAGAACAAAGCCTATTTTATGGCGGAGGTCGTCCAGCTTATAATCCTTGACGTTTACGCCGTCAACGAGCACTTCGCCCTCGACTGCGTCATAGAAACGCGGAATCAGGCTTACAAGGGAGGTCTTGCCGCAGCCGGTCGCGCCGAGTATCGCTACGGTCTCGCCCTTGTTCACTTTGAAATTCAAGCCGGTCAGGACGTTTCCGCTCTGAACTCCGGGATATCTGAATGAAACGCCGCGGAACTCAACGGTGCCGTTTTCTGGAGTTTCACTGCCTTCCGGGTAGGTTCCGTCGGAAATAACCGGATCAGCCTCGAGGACTTCCCTGATACGATTTGCGGAAGCGGTCGCTCTTGTTACCTGCTGGAACATCATGCCGATCATCATCATGGACATGAGTATCTGTGTGATGTAGGTTATAGCAGCCATGATGCTTCCGACCTGAGCCTCGCCTGCGGCAGCCCTTACTGAGTCTCCGCCTATCCAGATAACCATGATAACGGACGCGTTCATCAGTATAGAAAGCGTCGGAACAAGCAGAGCCATCAGCTTCTGAACGCGGAGGTTTGTGAAAACCAGCTCATCGTTTGCCTTGTTGAAACGCTCGTTTTCGTAGTCCTCACGGGTATACGCCTTTACGACGCGTGCGCCGCTCACGTTCTCCTGAACAACGGAATTCACACGGTCAAGCTTGCCCTGAACCACGCTGAACAGCGGAGCGCCCTTTTTAAGAACCAGTACTATGATAATTATCTGTATCGGGAGGGTGAAAAGCAGTATGTAGCCGAATGTTGCATTTATCGAAAGCACCATTACGATGCCGCCGATAAACTGCATAAGTGTACGCACCATCATGCGCAGCGCCATGCCGACGAAATCCTGGCAGGCGGTTATGTCGTTCGTTAGTCTGGTAACGAGCGAACCGATGGTGAATTTATCGGTCTGCTGAAAGGACATCTTCATTACTTTTGCGAATGCGTCCTTGCGCAGATCGTTCGAAAAATTCTGAGCCGCCATATTTCCGAACACGCCGGAAAGCACGCCGCCCAGGCAGCCGATGATCGTAAAAATCAGCATTTGACCGCCCAGGTTCAGAATAAGCTGAATGTCCCCTGCCACGATACCTTCGTCAACAATTCTGGACATGAGGCTAGGCTGAACCAGGTCCATGCTGACCTCAATAACCATGAAAAGCGGCGTCAGTAAAGCAAAATACCAGTATTTCTTCAGGTATTTCAGTACCTTAGTCAATTATGTCTCCTCCAACTTCCCTGCGGAGGTTCTCGGTCATCTTTGCAAGGATCTTGCGCGCGGTAGCCTGCTCCTTCTCGGAGATGTCCTTCAGCATGAGCTGCTCTGCGCGGTCGAAAGCTTCAAGGATCTTTGCGTGCATCTCTCTGCCCTTTTCTGTGATGTAAACGTGTGTCTCGCGGCGGTCTACGTCGTTCTTCTCGCGGCGAACGATGCCCTCGCGCTCCATGTTGCGCAGCGTAATGCTGATCGTGGGGGCCTTGAGCTGGGTAAGGTTTACAAGCTCGAGCTGGGTCATGCCGTCCTGCTCCATCAGCGGCTTCATAACATGGCGGTAGGAGGAACGCATTCCGATTGCCTCTAGTTCGCGGCATACATACTTGCCGAACATGAACGAAGCGTCGTTCACGCTCTTTATTGTCTCGTTTCCCTTGAACATGTAGGTATTGTTGTTGCTGTTTTTCATCGTTTTGTCCTTTCTCAGTTGAGTTTGCATCGAAAAGTTAGTTTACTAATCAACTATTAATATTATAACAATTTTTTCGTTAAAGTCAATAAACATTAGGTGAAAAATTGATGAAAATTGACAAGAGCCTAAACGGTAATTGAATGATAGCCAATTTCACAATACTCCTGCCCAGCGCCTATTTCATCGGATTTTTGTTGATTATACAACACTGCTAACCTTTATGTCTTTTAAACTGTTACCGATTTGTAATCATTTTGTAACCGACTTGACATTTTTCAGCAAATAGTATATAATATTTCGTGGATCGTTTAATTTAACTGACATTTTCACTAAAAACCACATTATTCACAAAACCAAGGCATATTTCAGAAACGGAGCACCTAAATGATCAAAAAGCATACGGCTGCAATTGCAGCATTTATCTCCCTGGCTTCCTTCACGACAATTAACGCTTCCGCCGCGGACAACTCTACAGCACTTTCTCATTCCAGCGGTTATTACGACAATTCCCAGCTTGTCACGGTAGTAAACTACGATGATGAAACCGATATCTATTTCACAACCGACGGCTCCAAGCCCGGTACTGACTCCGCGCTGTACGACGGAACTCCGATCTCCGTATCGGAAAACACGGTCGTACGAATTGCGGCTTACAGCGGCGAGGATCTTATCAATACCGCCAAGGCTTCTATCAAAATACGTACCGCTTCACCATCGGCGTCCTCTGAGGGCGGCGAATACAGCGATGCTGTAAAGGTAAAGCTCACATGCAGCGACCCTGACGCGGTAATCTATTACACTACGGACGGCTCGACCCCCACAAAGGATTCGGCAAAGTACAAGAAGGCAATAACCATCAGCGATTCCACTACACTGAAATTCGCGACCATCGCACCGGACAAGTCCCGGAGCAAGGTAGTTACCGAAAAATACGTCATCAAGCAGACCGATTTCGACGACCCGATGTGCCAGGCGCTCTTTGAACTTGTCAACGAGACCCGCGCCGAGTACGGACTGTCGCCGCTCAAGGCTCACACAGCACTGACGGAAGCCGCTCTGGTTCGCGCAAAGGAGTACTCATACTATCAGTCGCACTACCGACCCGATGGAAGCAGATGGGACACTATCCTTTCCGCTTACGGTCTGAAAACGAATATACGCGCCGAAAACCTCGCATACTATTACACCTCCGCGAAACAGGCAATGAAATGCTGGATGAACGACCCTTATCACCGCGGAAATATTCTGAATCCCGATACCGAGTACATAGGTCTGGCGTGCTACAATAACGGCTGGTGCAACTACTGGTGCCAGTTATTCATCGGGTGAGATAATGATTAGAAAGATCCTTTCGCATGACACCTGCGCTCAATGCAGGCTATGCTGCACTTTCGTTGAAAGCGACAAGTGGGAGATCCCGCTTTTCACAGGAAAATCAGAAACAGAAACCGCTGAGGGATTCGCACCGGTTCGGAAGATTCCAGGAACTCAAAGCTGCGTTTTCGATATGAAATTCAACGGAGATGAGATAATCTACTGCCCCGCCGCCAGCGACCACGGGTGCGTACTCGGTGACAAACGTCCGTTCGACTGCAAAATCTGGCCGTTCCGCGTGAACAAGCTAAACGATATGTATGTTATTACACTCTCGCCGGTCTGTCCGGCGGTAAAGAAACTTCCGCTGGAAACGCTCTGCGAGTTCGTGAAAGCTGACGGTTTCGCCGATATGCTGTTCAGTCATGCGGCTGAGTTCCCCGAATCTGTGAAACCCTACGAGGACGGCTACCCTATTCTCGCCGTCGAAAAAAACAAATGATAATCAGGCTGCTTTAATTGCAGCCTTGTTTTATATAAGGTCACCTCTAAAAACCTTGTTTGAGTGAAAATATGTATAGCACACTGCCTGCTTCTTCAAACCTCCTCGTAAGGCATACAAGCCTTACGAGGAGGTTTTCCTAAAATCTGGCACACGCTGCCCGTTTTTGCTTTTCAAACCGATTTTTAGATGTTTCCATAATAAGCAATTTATCTGGACAAATTCCGAAAATGCAACCCAACGTAACATTTATGTAAGCTGCGGTTGGTGGAATTGAGCAACAAACTGATGTATAATTATGACGAGGTGAAAACATGAGCATTGAGTTCAACAATCTCAAGCTGTTCCGCAAGCAGAACGGCTTTACCCAGGAAGAAGTAGCCGAAAAGCTGAACGTTTCACGGCAGGCAGTAGCAAAATGGGAAAGCGGCGAGACGGTCCCGGATATAGAAAACTGCATTGCGCTTGCTGATATCTACGGCACCACCGTAGACATGCTGGTGCGCAATCTGACGGAGGTCTCCGACAGTCAGGACGGCAAAAAGCACATATTCGGCTTCTCCAAAATGAACGACAAGGGACAGATAACTCTGCCGAAGAAATGCCGCGAGGTATTCGGACTCAACCCCGGCGACGCTATACTTGTTCTTGGGGACGAGGACAAGGGAATGGCTCTCGTGAAGCTGGGCGGAGTTATAGAGGACGCCAGAAATGCGTCAGGAGGCAAACGCAATGACAGCAGTACAGGCAAGAGAGCTGACAAAAAGGTACAAAGGAAAAACAGCGGTAAACAGCCTTGACATAACCGTTGAAAAGGGAGAGCTGTTCGCGCTTCTCGGAGTGAACGGCGCAGGAAAAACCACAACGATACGCATGCTCACATGCCTTTCGAAACCGACGGGCGGCGAGGCTTACGTCTGCGGACACAACGTATCTACAGAGAGCGCGCTTGTGAAAAAGGCAGTCGGAGTTTCCCCGCAGGACACCGCAGTAGCAGAGAATCTCACCGTTCGGGAAAACCTCGAGCTGATGGCGAAAATCCACGGATTTACACAAGAGAAACGAAACGAACGCGTCGCGGAAATGCAGCGCATGTTCAAGCTTGACGAAGTAATGGAACAGCGCACCAAGACGCTTTCCGGCGGCTGGAAGCGGCGGGTCTCCATCGCGATGGCTCTTATTTCGGAGCCGGAGGTGCTTTTCCTTGACGAGCCTACGCTCGGTCTGGACGTACTAGCGCGCCGCGAACTCTGGAGCGCTATACAGTCACTCAAGGGAAGCATGACAGTGATACTGACCACCCACTACATGGAGGAAGCAGAACAGCTTTCCGACCGTATTGCAATTATGGTCAGCGGGAAACTACGCGCGGTCGGAACCCTCTCCGAACTTGAAGCGCTGACCGGTGAAAAAGGCCTGGAAAACGCGTTCATCAAAATCGCCGAAAGCTCCGAAGGGGGTGAAGCAGTATGAACAGAATACTCGCTTTTTCCGGCCGGAATCTGAAGGAACTCCTCCGTGACCCGCTGAGCTACATATTCTGCCTTGGATTCCCGCTTGTAATGTTGGTGATAATGAGCATTGTAAACCAGAGCATACCTCCCGAAGCAGGAATGACGATTTTCAATATTGAGAATCTTGCCGGGGGTATCGCGATGTTCGGGCAGTCGTTCATCATGCTTTTCACATGCCTGTCGGTCTCAAAAGACCGCAGCGGAGCGTTCCTGACGCGGCTGTATGCGTCCCCGATGAAAAGCTTTGATTTTATTGCAGGCTACACGTTTCCCGTGCTTGCGCTTTCTGTTATTCAGTCTGTTATTACTTTTGCGGCTTCCATGACTGCTGGGGCTGTGATGGGAACAAACACGATAAGTGCAGGCGGTGCGTTAATGGCTGTAGTTGTGCTGATTCCCGGCGCGGTGTTCTTTATCGCCGCCGGACTGCTGTTCGGTTCCCTTTTCAATGAAAAGGCAGCTCCCGGGCTTTGCTCGATCATAATTTCTCTTGCCTCGCTGCTTGGCTGCGTGTGGTTCGACGCGGAAGGCGCGGGCGGAGTTATGCTCGGCGTATGCAGGGCGCTTCCCTTCTATCACTGCGTTAAAGCGGCACGAATGGCTGCTGCGCTTGAATTCAGCGGAATCGGAATTCATATTCTGATCGTCGCGGCTTATGCAGCTTTGTTCTCGGTGCTCGCTTCTTTTGTGTTTCATAGGAAAATGCGCGCTGATCTTTCGTAATTGCTGCAATAATTTAAAACACCCCGCTGACAGCAGGGTGTTTTCTTATGTCTCTTTTTTTCGGAAGCACAGCGCGGCAGCCATAAATACGGCGGCTCCTGCAAGGATTTCAGCAGAATATATCAGCAGAGTTTCCTGCGGTATAATCATCGGAAGCACTCCAAGCGCGCCCGCCGGCGGAATGAACTGCCCGGCGAACTTCATTATGATAAGCGCCGCAGCAACAGACAGAATCGCCGCAAGGGTCAGCGGCAGTCCCGCATTACAGCACAGCAGATACCTCAGCAAAGCGCCGGTCAGGGCGCAGCCCGTAATTATAAGCACGGTTTTTACCGGCTTTGAGCGCGCCTTGCTCTGCGGATCTGAAAACTCCGTGAACGCAACCAGAAGCGGGGGAGCAATACAGAACTGCACTCCGAAATGTATCAGCGGGAACGCCAGAACTGCAGCTGCTCCTACTCTTACTATAGCAGATATCCACCTGAATTTTTCCGGCTTTGCGAGCGGCACAAAATCCTCTTTTTCGCACACACCGGCGCGTTCAAGAATGTACTGTGCCAGGCAGGTCAGAGCCGTCATAGTCACTGCCGATATCGGATAAATTATTGTTTCGGTATCCATAAGAACAGGCAGCGCCGCAGCAGAAATAAGCGGCGCAAAACTAGTTCCGGACATCAGATAAATCACCTGACACAGAGCAAAAGCCGCTGTTAATCCTACCGCTTTGGGAAACGGGCTGAACCTTACTATCAGTATTCCGATAACAGAACATACCGCGATAAGAATTATCATACGCGCGCGGCTGACCTTCCACGAGTGCTTCGGAGCGGCAATTGCTCCGACGGTCAGCGCGGTTATTTCCGGAAATATTATCTCCTTTTCACCGAGCAGCTCCGATACGCCAACCATTGCTGCCGCAAGAGCAATACAGACTATTGAACGTACAGCGTAATTCCATCTTTGATTCACTTGCAGCGCTCTCCGTATTCGCAGCCGACATGCTCCGCGCGTATATCGTCAACAAGGAACAGCTTTCCGTCGTCGTCCCTGCCGTAAAGCTTTATTCTGCCCTTGCCCGTTCCGCCGTTCCAGAGACGCTTCAGCGGCATGGAGCCGTCCGGTGCTTCATAGTTCATGAACAGCATTTCTGACTTCGGACAGCTTATACGAGCCTCCATTTTTCCGTATGCGGAGGTCTGCGAAACATGCCATCTGATTTCAGTCTCCGTCTCGCCGCAGTCGAATCTGGTCTGTGTGAACAGCGCGGGCTTCGAGAAGTTAAATTCGAACTCCCTGCCCTCATAATAAAATGCGGAGAGAAGCTGCCTGCCGAGGGATATTCCGGCAACCTTCGGCTGACCTCCTCCGATGTCGAACGCGCTGTTTTTCAGCGCCTTTCCGGTCAGGTTGCTGAACAGGTCGCTGGAACTGAGCCATACCCAGGGCGACGTGAATCCCCTGCCCCAGTTCTTGTCTGCGTAGCCGTAACAGCGCTCCGGGGTGACTTCGTACTTTTCGCCGTCGAACTCAACTTCGCCGGCGTAGGCGGTTTTCATGCCCTCGGCATGCCAGTACATTTCAAACGCCTGAGCCGCACGGAAAGGCTTTGCGGCTCCGTAGCCCACATTGAATGCGATCTGCTTGTCAAGCCGGAGATCCCAGCGCATTTTCCCGGCGGAACACATGTATTCCGGGTGCTCTGCGCATTCCTCCTCGGAAAGGTCGACGCTGCCCTTCAGCACAAAATCAGAAGCGAAGCAGTCGTCGGCTAAAACGGAGTAGGGAGCAACCTGGCTGACGCTCGCCTTATTCCAGCCAAAAAAACGGTGGATCTGCTTGGCTCCCTCGCCCCACGCGCCGGCTTTCACCATCAGGTATGATGGCTTTACGCCGTTATCGCGGCAGAACGGAAGCTGACCGAATGTCGGCGCCCTGCCGCCAAATTCCGGGTTGCAGAGGAAGAACTCCACGAAAAACGAGCGCTCCTCTCCGGTGCGTACGTTGACTCCGGTAAAGCTGTGCCACCACCAGTCGTAGCCCTCGCTGCGCAGAGGGCCTTTGAGCATACAGGCGTTGCGGTTAAGGTCATGTATATTGAAGCTCATGTTAAAATCTCCTTTATGACATTATTTTCATATAATGATTATATCACACAAAACAACATTAGTCAATTACTATTTCCTGCTATTGCAAATAATGCTGAAATGTTGTATAATAAATATAAGGCGCTTATCAAAACAAATTACATTTCAGCAAGTTACGATTTAGAATCCGGGAAGTGACGACAATGGAAAGAAACAGCAGAACCAGTCTCTACGAAAAGCTGTACAACGAAATAAAGCAGGAGATCATATGCGGAAAGCTCAAAGAAGGGGTGAAGCTTCCTTCAAAGCGCGCCCAAGCGGAGCGGCTCGGGATAAGCGTAGTCACAGTTGAGAACGCGTACGCGCAGCTTCTGGCGGAGGGCTACATCGCCGCAAGGGAGCGCAGCGGCTACTATGTCTGCACTGCGGAATTCCCCGCGCCGCAAGCCGCCGAAACTTCCGCACAAGCTGAAAATGACGAGCGTGAAGAAACAACCGCAAAACCTCCGCAGCAGTTTGGAAATGAGCTGTTCCCATTTTCAGTATGGACGCGCCTAATGCGAACGGTGATCCTTGAAAAAGGGAGCGCAATACTTGCTCCGGTTCCGCCGGGCGGTGCTCCGGAGCTTCAGGCGGCTATCTCAGCTCACCTGAGAAGCTACCGTGGAATAACGGTACCTCCGCACCGGATAATCGTCGGAGCTGGTACTGAATACCTCAATAACCTGCTGGTGCAGCTTCTTGGAAGCGGTCTTACCTACGCCGTTGAGAACCCGGGATATCATAAGCCCGCGCGTATCTATCGGCTGAACGGCGCGCTCTGTCTCCCAATCGGAATCGATCAGCACGGAATACTTGCCGACGAGCTGTACTATAAAAATGTGGACGTGGCTCATATTTCCCCGGCTCACCATTTCCCCACCGGAATAGTTATGCCGATCTCCCGGCGGCTGGAGCTTATGAAATGGGCTTCCAGGCGCAATGGATACATCATCGAGGACGACTACGACAGCGAATTCCGTTGGGGCGGAAAGCCGCTTCCAACTATGTTCGGCATGGACGTTTCCGGACGCGTTATCTACATGAATACGTTCAGCATGACTATTGCCCCGTCGGTCAGAATAAGCTACGTCTGCCTGCCGCAGGAACTTTACGAACGCTGGAAGGAGCGCCTGGGATTCTGCTCCTGCCCGGTACCCGCGTTCGAGCAGTACACGCTTGCGCGGTTCATTGAAAGCGGTCATTTTGAGCGCCACATCAGCCGCATGCGCAAGTACTACCGCAGGATACGTGAACTCACCCTCGCCCTGGCGGTGCGCACCTGCGGGGAGGACAGCATTTCCGAAGAAAACGCCGGGCTTCACTTCCTGATGGACATTCCTGCGGACTCCGGGCTTCCCGGAATATTCACTGAATGCGGTGTGCGGGTTACGCCGCTTGACGAATACTACGATGAAGGCTCCGCGCCGCCTGATTCAGCCGCTGGCAGGTTCGTGGTGAACTACTCAGCCGCCGATGAAAAGAAACTTTCAGAGCAATAAATGATCCCGGAGTACTCGCTCCGGGATTTGCTTATCTGTGATTTTTCTGGTACTCGGCAAGAAATCTGCGGATTTTTCCAGTAACCGGAGCCTTCCGGTCGAGTGTGACTTGCTGTTCTATCTCAAAAATGACAGCCTGCGCCGACGCTTCGTCGGTGTACTCGACTTCAAGCTCGAAGTCCGTCCTGCCGAAATATTCGCTTTTATCGAGGTCGATCTCCGCGCCGTCAAAACGCTTCACGCTCCGGTAGGTCGAAAGCGAGCCGAGCAGCTTTACATCGGGAAGTCCAGCCGCGCCGCTGAATTCGGAAAGCTCCTGACCTGATATAAATTCGGGAATACTGGTAAGCTCGCGCTCCAGCTCGATTCTGGAAACGGCGCCGCTTGAGTTCTCGTGCGCCGGGAGTTTCACCTGCAAATAGAATCTGCCGCCTAAAGTACGTACACGACATGTGATATGCCGTCCGCTGAGCTCACCGGAATCGCTGTCGTAATACCAGTTGACCTGCTCTACCTCGGTGTCCCAGCTATAAAGCGTATGGATAGCGTCGTACTGCTCTTTTGAAAGCATTATCTTGAATTCGTTCTCGATCATTCAGCACCTCAGATGTAATCCATCAGCCCGCGTACGCTGACCTCTCCGGAATTTACCTCAAACCTGCCGGTTTCGTCGGAGCAGACCAGGAACCCGTTCGGAGCGATTCCCTCGGCGAACGCTTCGCGCTCGCTGCCGTTTTCGATAATGCGTATCTTCTTCCCAACGGTGAGACAGCGTTTGACGTACTTTTCGCGCACGGACTCGAAGCCTGACCTGGAGTAGCTGTAAAGCCGCTCGGCGATGTCCTCCGCGAGCTTATCCCTGTCGTTTATCGTCACACCGGTCAGCATTTCCACCGAGCCGCCGTGGGGGATATTCGCCTTTTCAAAGAATTCCGCAGTCTGAGCGAGATTCACGCCGATACCGCATACTATATCCATTGAGGAACCAAAGCATACGCTCTCGCATAAAATACCACATAGCTTGTGACCGTGCAGTATGATGTCGTTGGGCCATTTGATTCCAAGCTCCTCGCCGGGAAGCAGCGGCTCAAGAGCTTCACAGACCGCGACACCGGCGCACAGCGTCAGCGTGTCAGGGTGCGGGGGCTGTTTCAGCAGAAGCGACAGCGGCAGCATTCCCTGGTCGGCAAGCCATTCGTGACCGCGCCTTCCCTTTCCGGCGGTCTGTATTCTTGCGGTCACAAGGGTCCCGTCGGGTAATTCGCCGCGGTTCAGCTTCAGGTAATTGTTGGTCGAATCGACCTCGTCAAGCGTTATTATCCGGTTCAGCACTCTTTTTCACCTTCATCAGACTCATTCTAATCTCGCCGTCACTGGAGATGTTTATTATCCCATAAGATGGCTCGGTGTGGTTCCTGGGGCTGTCAGGGCTGCCGGGATTCATTACGTACACTCCGTCAATCACCTCGGTGCGGTGGAGGTGCGTGTGTCCGTAAAGCGCGATTTTGCAGTCGTTCTGCTTGGCTTCTTCGACCAGCTCCTCAAGACCTGCATGCACATTCTGGTTATGACCGTGGCAGCAGAAGATCTTGTAGCCGCTCACGGTCACGATCTCCTTTGAACGGTGTATTCCGTAGTCGCAGTTGCCCGCAACGTAGATCATCGGCTTTTCCGGGTGGAGATTGTGGATATCCCGCGCTTCGTTCTCGCCGTCGCCAAGATGTATTATCAGGTCTGCGTCCAGGTTTTCGTTTACGATATCGTCCAGAACTGCAAAATTGCGGTGCGTATCTGATACAACTAATATTTTCAAGCTATGGGTTTCCTTTCCGAATGGTATAATTTTTCTATTTACGTTCTAGTTATACATATTATATCATAAAAATGATTTGAATTAAAGGGGGCTTTGAGGTTTTTTCACGAAAAATTCACACAGCTTTACACAATCTGCCATATCACAGGAGGTACATGTCATGAATAACAACGAGTTTGACAATCTGATAAAGTCTGCAAGTGAAAAGCTCGGCTCATCGCCAGAAAGCCTCAGGAAAACAATCGAAAAGAAGGATCTGAGCGCGCTTTCGTCGATACTGACAAAGAGCGACAAAGAAAAGCTCCGCCGCGTCCTTGCGGATAAAGAACTGATGAAACAGCTAAAATCCGCAGGCTCACCCGAGGAGGTACTCAAGCTGCTGGGCAGCATGAAATAGCGCGAACAGGAGGTACGGCGCATGGACAATATAGAAGATATTCTCCGTGCGCTGGCCGAGGACGCACCGGAGGACAGCGGCTCCAAAGACGAAGTCTCGCAGGACGGCGGGCTTTTTTCCGGGCTCGACCTCGGGAGCATGGCAAAAATCGCTGGACTTCTCAGCGCTGCCGGGAACACCTCCGACGATGAGAAGCTGCTCATGGCGCTGAAACCCCTTCTGCGGGAAGAAAACCGCGGCAAGGTCGACACTGCGATGCGGCTGCTCAAGCTCATCGAGCTGCTCCCGCTGCTGAAAGAAAGCGGTATTTTCGGGAAACTGGGGGGATAAATATGGTCTGGAATTCTGAGCAGTCTCCGCTTTACCGCACGGTGGAGTCCTTCAATAATTCCACGTGCAAGCCGGAGAAAGATCCCGATGAACGTCAGTGCGGGGAACCGAAATGCGGAGCCGCACCGGAAGTCGGAAAATGCCGCTCTGAACAGCCGCGGAAATGCTCCCCGCCGCCCGGAAACATCGGAGGAATTCTGCAAAAGCTTACCGGGGACAGGGATTCGCTGCTTATCATCGCTCTTATAATCCTTCTATGGCGCGAAAAAGCCGATATGAAGCTCATTGCGGCGCTTGCGTTCATTCTCCTGACGTGAATTTTTGATGAAAATTAAAAAAAAACGTTGTCACTACTTGAAATTTTTCGCAGGATAGAGTATAATATACTTAATTGTAACAAAGGCTTCGATCAGTCAGAGTACCCGGGTTCCCCTCCCCCAGAGAGCGGCGCATTGGTGAGAGCGCTGCGGAAGGCTCCGGTGAAAGTGCGGCTGTGAGCCCGGCCGGCGAAATCACAGTAGCCGTCTGCGTTTCCCCGCGTTAAGGGGCTTTGAGGGGCATTTGCCCGAAGCGAAGTGGAACCGCGGTAAAACGCCTTCGCACCACACCGGTGCGGAGGTTTTTTTGTACGCGGTGTGCAGTTCCTTTTAGCATGATACCCGGAGGTTACTATGTTTGACCGTCTCAAAGAAGAGATAAATTCGATAAAGGCGCGCGACCCCGCCGTGCGGTCGGCGCTGGAGGTCATATTCCTTTATCCGTCGTTCAAGGCGGTGAGGTCTTACCGCAGGGCGCACTGGTTCTACGAACACGGGCATTTCTTCATTGCCCGGTGGATATCCCAGAGCTGCCGCAACAGAACCGGCATTGAGATACACCCCGGCGCTAAGATCGGCAAGGGTCTGTTTATCGACCACGGCGCGGGCGTAGTTATCGGCGAGACTACTGAAATCGGCGACTACTGTACGCTCTACCAGAATGTCACACTCGGCGGCACCGGCAAGGACACTGGAAAACGCCACCCGACACTGGGAAACAACGTGCTGGTCGGCGCGGGCGCAAGAGTTCTGGGACCGATGAAGATAGGCGACAACTCCAAAATCGCCGCCAACGCCGTAGTTCTTGAGGAAGTCCCGCCGAACTGCACGGCAGTCGGTGTTCCCGCGAGGGTCGTGAAGCGCGACGGCGTTCGCGTAGGCAACAGCGACCTCGATCAGATCCACATTCCGGATCCGGTTTCTCAGCTCCTCTGCGAACACATGTACAAGATAGAGTGTTTGCAGCAGGAGATAGACGACCTGAAAAAACAGCTTGACAGCAAGAACAATAACTCTCAGGAGGAAAAATAATATGCAGATCTACAACACCATGACAAGACAGAAAGAGGAGCTGAAGCCCATCACTCCCGGCACCGTAAAAATCTACGCGTGCGGTCCTACGGTCTACAACCTTATCCACATCGGAAACGCCCGCGCCCTGTGCGTATTCGACACGCTCCGCAGGTATCTTGAGTTCCGCGGATACAAGGTTTTCTATGTTCAGAACTTCACCGATGTCGACGACAAGATAATCAAGAAGGCAAACGAGCTCGGCAAGACCGCTCACGAGGTTTCCGAGAATGCTATCAGAGAATACTTCACAGACGCCGACGGTCTGAACGTACGCCGTGCCGACGTTCACCCAAAGGTAACCGAGAACATGGATATAATCATCGACATCGTAAAGACCCTCATTGAAAAGGGTTTCGCTTACGAGGCCGACGGCGACGTTTACTTCGAGACCTCCAAGTTCCCGGAGTACGGCAAGCTTTCACACATGCCGCTTGAGGATCTCCAGGCGGGTGCGCGCATAGAGGTCGGCGAAAAGAAGCGCGACCCGATGGACTTTGCAGTATGGAAGGCTGCTAAGCCAGGCGAACCCTACTGGGATTCCCCGTTCGGCAAGGGCAGACCCGGCTGGCACATCGAGTGCTCCGCTATGAGCCGCCACTACATCGGCGACACCATCGACATTCACGGCGGCGGCGCAGACCTTATCTTCCCGCACCACGAGAATGAGATAGCACAGAGCGAATGCGCTACCGGTCAGCACCTCGCAAATATCTGGATGCACAACGGAATGCTCAATGTTGACGGCGCCAAAATGTCAAAGTCGAAGGGCAACTTCTTCATGGTAAGAGATCTCTCGAAGGAATACGGCTACGAGCCTATCCGCTTCATGCTGCTCTCCGTTCACTACAGAAGCCAGCTCAACTACACACTCGATGTTATCGAAAGCTGCAAGGCTGCGCTCCAGAGACTTTACACCTGCCGCGACACCCTGAACCGCGCAATCGAGGCGGCTCCCGAAGGCGAGGCTTCCGCACAGGCTCTCGCCGATGTCAAGGAGGCTCAGGAGCAGTTTATCCGCGTAATGGACGACGATTTCAACACCGCCGACGGAATTTCGACGATATTCGAGCTTGTCCGCAAGATAAATACCGCAGTTTCCGCAGGTAATGCGACTAAAGGCACCCTCAAGGCGTATAACGACGAGTTTACGGCATTGACAAACGTGCTCGGTCTGTTGTATAATAATAACGATGAGGAGCAGATCCCCGCTGAGATCACTGAGCTCATCGAAAAGCGCAAGGAAGCCCGCAAGGCTAAGGATTTCGCACTTGCAGACTCCATTCGCGACCAGATAAAGGCGCTCGGCTGGGTAGTTGAGGAGACCCGTCAGGGCACCATCGTCAAGAAAGCATGATTTGAGGATACTGATGAAAAAAAGAATTATTGCCGCGCTCGCGGCTCTCTCCGTGCTGGGAAGCACTCTCGCTCTCTCAGGGTGCACGTTCACAAGCTCGAACTACAACGCAATGCAGGACTACGATTTTTCAAGCATTCAGCTTGTTCAGCTTGAAGCTCCGCAGGAGGGCGACACTATAGCTATATTTGACACCGACCTCGGCGAATTCCGCGCGGTGCTCTACGATGAATACTGCCCGAACACTGTGGCTGCGTTCGTTGAGCGCGCAAACGCCGGAAAGTACGACGGTCTGCCGGTTTACGCGGTGGTTCAGGACACCTATTTTCTCACCGGCGGCCATGAAAACTACAAGGGAGTATACACCGGGCGCGACAGCGACGACGAAGCGCTCGCGCATGAGTACAATGTTGATCTCTGGCCGTTCCGCGGCGCGCTAGTTACCTACTCGGAGCTTCCGGGTTACTCCGACGCGCGCTACCTCGTCTGCAACAACGACGATACAATGACGCAGGAGCAGATCGACGAGCTGAAAAAATCCATGACTGAAAGTGAAAAGCGCACCGACGTTGAAAAAGCTAACCTCTCGAACCTGTTCGACAAGTTCATCGAGGTGGGAGGCGTGTTCGGAATGTCTGGCTCGGTGACGGTTTTCGGTCAGACATACGAAGGTCTTGACGTGGTGGAAAAGCTCTGTAATATCCAGTCGGACGAAAACACCTACCGCGCCGTTGATACAGTACTCGTGAAGTCGGTAACTATCAGTGAATACCATGCGGACGGCGAAAGCTCCGGCACGGCAGAGCAATAAGAAAGGGACGCAAAATGAAGATAAGAAAACTCATGGCATGTATGCTTGTAGCGGTATGCGCTGCAGGCTTCACAGCCTGCTCCAGCAACACAAGCAGCGCGGACAGCTCCGTTGTTTCGGAAAGCTCCGACAACGGCGGCAGCGCTTCCTCTGACTCCACGGCGGCTGAGATGGTGAAAAACGCTCCGGCTACTGGCGGAAATATCGGCGATGTTACGATACAGTCCGGCGATATCGTGGCTGAATTTGAGATCGACGGTTTCGGAATCATCAAGGCGAAGCTGTTCCCCGATATCGCGCCTGTCGGCGTTCAGAACTTCATTCAGCTTGCACAGGACGGTTACTACACCGGTAAGAATATCCACCGCGTGATCTCCGATTTTATGCTCCAGGGCGGTTCTGAGAACGGCGACGGCACTGGCGGCTCCGCTGCTTACTCCGGCGAGGGAAGCGCCTCTGATTCCTTCGGCGTTGAGGCTAACGAGAATGCACGCCACTTCTACGGCGCGCTCTGCTACGCTAACGCGCTCGGTCAGAATTCCACGCAGTTCTACATCGTAAACAGCAAAGAGGCGCAGGATATCGGTTCGCTCGATACGAGCCGCATTTCTGATGTTGCCGCGCAGGCAAAGGAGCTTATGGCTTCTGCAGCTCCCGGCACAGCTGAGTACAGCTACTATGAATCCATGGCTAACCAGTACTCCAACCTTGCTGAATGGATAAAGAACGCTTCGGATGAGGTCAAGGAAAAATACAAGAACGGCGGAGTTTACTATCTCGACGGCGGCTACACCGTGTTCGGTCAGGTCGTTGACGGATTCGACGTCATCGACAGCATTTCCGGCGTTGAGGTGCAGGAGAATTCCAGCGGCGAAAGCAGCCAGCCTGTAAAGGACATCATCATCAAGTCAGTGAAGGTCTACACAGCCGACTGACGATCTGACGGAAAGGAATAACGCAATGAATATCAAACGCATTCTGCTGAGCGCGGTTCTGTCTGCGGGAGTTATGATCTCATCTGCAGGCTGCTCTTTGTTCGGCGGCGGTTCTAGTGCTTCCTCGGGGAACATCGGGGATATCACCTTCGCGGACGGAGACAAGATAGCTGTCATAGAGTTCAAAGACTACGGCACTGTTAAGGCAAAGCTGTTTCCCGATATCGCTCCGGTCGGCGTTGAGAACTTTATAAAGCTTGCCGAACAGGGTTACTACGACGGTCTGAAGATACACCGTGTTATTCAGGACACCTATATTCAGGGAGGTTCACTCAACGGCGACGGAACAGGCGGCACCGCCGCTTACGTCGGCGAGGACGCTGCCAAAAACGCGACCACCTTCCCGATCGAGGTAAGCGAGAAAGCGCGAAATTTCTACGGTGCACTCGGTTACGCCGCTGACGCGTATGGAAACAACTCCGTGCAGTTCTACATTGTCAGCAACAAGACTCCGGCGGATACCTCGAAGATAAGCGCTGAAAAGGTACAGGCGAAGGCGGACGAGCTTGCCTCCAAACTGGCAAACGAGAGCGTGGCAGAGAGCACTCCGGAAGGGACAGCAGAAACCGCAGAAGCCGCAGAAACCGACAACTCCGACACCAAGCTGCTGACCTACCAGCAGACCTACTACAGCAACAACGCTTCCTTCATCAAGAAGAACGGCGCGGAAGCTGCTGAAAAATACAAGAAGGTCGGCGGACTTTACCAGATCGACGGCGGTTATACGGTGTTCGGTCAGGTCTATGAAGGTTTTGACGTTATAGACAAGATAAACACCGTAGATGTCACTACGAATGCTTCCGGTGAAAAATCCATGCCTATCCAGGACGTGATAATTTCCTCTGTGACCATCGAAACTTACAAGGCAAGCACAGCAGAAGCAACCGCGGAAGCAAGCAAGGCGAATTCCAAGAAGAATTCTTCCGCTCCGGCTTCCTCATCTCCGACAGTCTCTACTGCGGAGGTAAGCGCGGCTGCTACAACTGAAACCGTTTCAACGGCGCAGACAGTTTCCACCGCAGATGCACAGCAGACCGCTCAGGCATCTCAGGCAACATCTGAACAAACTGCCGCTACATCGTCATCGACAGCGGAAGTATCTACCGTAGATACTAAAGAAGCCGCCTGATTACACAATCAAGCAAAGCACGACCCCCGCCGGAATTCCAGCGGGGGTTACTTATATTAGCTCAACTTTGTCGGCAGAACATCTGCATTTTATAAATTTCGTTTCAACTCCGGAAGCGGTCGCCTTTGAATATTCCCTGGCAAAAGCCTGGTCAATGGCTTCATTTGGCCCTACAGTCTCAACTCCGTTCAGCATGATAACGAATGCAATTATTGCATGGTACCCTTGCCCCGCCGCTTTTGATAGCTCCCGAAGGTGCTTTGAGCCGCGCTGCGTGGGTGCGTCCGGAAACAGACCGACCCCGTTTTCCGCAAGCGTGCAGCCCTTGACCTCCATGACGTACCGTTCGCCGGAACGCTCCATGTAAAAATCAATGCGGCTCTCACCGAATGCATGCTCCGGGTGGATCACTTCAAACCCCTGTTTGCTCAGCCACTCCCCTGCCATGACATTCGGAGCCAGGCTGTCAATGTTCACCCAGCCATACTGCGGCGTGCTGACTGCAATAAGCGTGAACGGAGTTTTCCTTGACGAGTCAGTGCTCCGCTGCAGGCTGACCTCCGCGCCAACGGCGATTATCCCGGTACACCGCCCTGTATTGCGGACATGCGCCGGAAATACTTCTCCGTTGACCTGCACTTCGCACACAAAGCGGTTCAGCCTTCGCAGGAATATGCCGTGTACGATGTTATCGTAGGTCATCAGTAGACCTCGATATCCTCGTTTCCCCTGACGAATACCGGGATTACATCTATCGGAGCCGGAACGGTAACGCGCTGACCGCCCTTGTAAACAGTTCCGGTGCTGCAATCCTTCCAGACTGTTCCGGCGGGAAGGTACACGCTGCGCTCTGCCGCGCCTGCCTCCGTTACCGGAGCTACAAGCAGAGAGGCTCCGAGAGTGTACTCGTCCTCGGTCTCCCACGCCTCCGGGTCGCCCGGGAATTCATACCACAGCGGACGCATAACCGGCGCTCCGACCGCTGAACACTCGTCCATCGTTTTTCTCATGTAGGGGCGCAGTTTCTCGCGAACGAACAGGTATTTCTTGAGTATCTCGTAATTGTCGTCGCCGAAGCTCCATACCTCGTTATCCTGACCGGACGTAAGCTGGCGCACTCCGTCGATGAATTCTTCCTCGCGCTCGTACCAGGGAGAGCGCTCGCCGTGCATACGGAATACCGGGCAGAAGCAGCCCCACTCGAACCAGCGCACCAGAAGCTCCCGGAAGCCCTCGTCCTGAATGTTTCCGCCGAGGAACCCTCCGATGTCGGAAGTCCACCACGGAATACCCGCCACGCTCATGGAAAGACCCGCCTGTATCTGCTCCCGCATAGCCCGGAAGCTGGAGTGGATATCTCCCGACCAGGTGAGGACTCCGTATTTCTGGCTTCCTGCCCAGGCGCAGCGCACAAGGCTCAGCACGTCCTTTTCGCCGGCTTCTTTCAGACCGTCATAGAAGCCCTTCGCGTACATCAGCGGGTAAATATTCGTGCACTGGAGCGCGGTTCCGGCGTAATAACGGTAATTGTCGAAGTCGTACGGACCGTACTCCGGCTCAGCCTCGTCCAGCCAGAAGCAGCGTATACCCTTGCTGTAATAGTTCTCGCGGCACTTGTCCCAGACGAACCTGCGGGCTTCGGGATTTGTCGCGTCATAAAACACGGTATTGCCCATCCAGGTCATGTGCAGACCGCTGCCCCGGTCTGCGGATACCAGCATGCCCTTGTCTGCCATTTCTCCGAAATTCTCGCTCCGCTCGTCGATTGTAGGCCAGACCGAAACCACCGTTTCAATTCCGAGGGATTTCAGCTCCCTGACCATCGCCTGCGGGTCGGGCCAGTCGCGGGGTTCAAACTTGAAATCGCCCTGGCGCGTCCAGTGGAAGAAATCCACAACGATGGCGTCCATGGGAAGCCCGCGCCGCTTGTGTTCACGCGCCACTGCCAGGAGTTCCTCCTGAGTGCGGTAGCGCAGCTTGCACTGCCAGTATCCCAGACCGAATTCCGGCATTCTCGGCGCTCTTCCGGCTGCCGCAGTGTAGTGCTCGGTTATCTCCGCCGGAGTGTCTCCGGCGGTTATGAAGTAATCAAGGTAACGCGCCGATCTTGCATACCATTCCGTCTTGTTAGTGCCGAACGTCGCCGTCCCGACCGCCGGATTGTTCCAGAGGAACCCGTAGCCGCGGCTGGAAATGTAAAACGGAACGCTTGCCTGGGAATTCCGGTGGCAAAGCTCCAGCACGGAGCCCTTCTTGTTCAGATGGCTGTCCTGATACTGACCCATGCCGAATATCTTCTCGTTATCGTACGCTTCAAAGCGCGCGGTAACTTCGTAATCGGTACCGCCCTGGCGCGGTTTCAGCTCCCTTGCAACTATACGCAGAGGCACGCAGTAGCGGTTTATGCGGTTGCGGTCGCGCCAGTATTCCTCGGTGAGCACTTCTCCGCGCTGATTATAGAATGACATTCTGCCCTCGTTGTCCAGCTTCACGGTGAGCTTTCCGTTGGTGAGATAATAGTCGGTGCCGGTCTGGTGGTACTGAGCGTACTCGTCGCCCTTGTACCACGGGTCGGTGGTATCGACCTCCTCGCTTCTTATGGTGCAGTTATGACTTACCTGCTCGGTAAGCGCGCTGTAGTACGGCGAGCTGCTGAGCCTCTCGTCCTCCGCTATATCGCAGAGCGCGGGGTACATGCGCACTCTGACGGAGCTTTCGCCCCAGGGTTCAACTATAAGCCGTGCGCCTCCGAACGAGGCGGTCAGGCGGTTGTTTTCAGTGTTGACGGTCATGGCGGTATTCCTTTCGTATTATTTCTATGGCAATACCGCACAAAGATTGTGCGTGTATTGCGCAGTCAGTTTTGCCAATAATACGCTTCGCTTATTGGCAAAACTCGATTTTTCGTCAGATTGTACAATGAGGAGTTGTTGACGGAAGCGATAGCGTTTTCAAGTCAACAACTAGCGACGCAAGGCTAACGCCTTGCTAGGACGAATTGTGCAAGATGCAAGTTTGGCGCAACACGAAACATGTTTGTTGAACAATCATGTGATTTTTTGCGCCAAACTAGAAAGATGCAAGCAAGATACGTGCAAAATCCAATAAATGGTCTTTGTGCGGTGTTGCCCTATATCAATTATACCTGTACTTTACAACATTGTCAAGGTATTTTTTCCAATAATTCCGCGGGAAAAGTTTTGAAAAAATCAGACGAAGCACTTGACAAATCACCGTAATTATGATAAAATAACAATGTTGTTATGCCGCTGTGGCGAAATCGGCAGACGCAAGGGACTTAAAATCCCTCGGTAGCAATACCGTACCGGTTCAAGTCCGGTCAGCGGCACCAAAAACACCCTTGTTTATGCAAGGGTGTTTTTAATTATGGGAACATCTAAAAACCGGTGCGAAAAGCAAAAACGGGCAGGGTGTGCCAGATTCTAGGAAAGCCTCCTCGTAAGGCTGTATGCCTTACGAGGAGGTGCAACACGATGTTGCAGAGCGAAGATGGCGCGCACTTCCCATTTTCGCTCACATGAGGTTTTTAGAGGTGACCTTATGTCGATTCTATAAATTACCCCCGCGCTTGAACGGTGCGGGGGTAATATTTTCTCAGATTTTGTAGACCCAGTTCTCCTTGCGCGGCTTTTCAGCGGGAATATCTCCGGCGGGATAGCCAAGAATGCAGTGACCGATACCTTCGTAATCGCCGCTGATCCCAAGCTGTCTTAGAAGCTCCCTGCCTTCTTCGGATTCGAACTCTTCCTTTGCGCGGTGTATCCAGCAGCTTCCGAGACCTACTGCGTTTGCGGCAAGCATGAGGTTCTCCATTACAAGGCTGCCGTCGTACTTGTAGGTTCCGACCGACTTATCCGCAAGCACGACCAGTACGACAGGTGCGCCGTAGAACGGGTCGATTTTTGCTCCCATTACATCGGCGTTCATTTTAGAAAGTTTGTCGCGCACTGCTTTATCGGTAACCTCAATGATTATCGGAGACTGACGGTTCATTCCGGTAGGAGCGTGAGTTCCTGCTTCAACTACCTGGTCTATCAGTTCCTGAGACGGCATTTCCGGCTTGTACGCCTTTACGCTTCTGCGGGACATGATATTCTTTAATGCTTCATTCATAGTGATTACCCCTTTCTGATTCCGATTATAACCCCATTGCAGCCATTTGTCAACGGCTTTTGGGTGAATTTACGGTGAAACCTTATTTACCCAGATATTCCATCAAGCTGTATGCGAACCACTTCACTTCGGGACGGTCGGCGATCTCCCACAGCCGCGACGTGCAGCAGACAGCTCCATCCTTACGGTACAGCAGTCCGAGTCTCTTGCGGCGTTCAGGATTGTCTATTACCCACACCTCCGGCTCGATATCCGTTCCGTCAAGATCTGCGCAGCGGCTGTGCGAAACGATCTCGTACCACTGCGGAGTTGTAAAGGTATCACAGGGGAAATCCTTCAGAAGCTCCGACTTATTGTCGATGAGAAGTCCGAGCGTACCAGTCGGGACCGGCTTGCCCATGCTCTCGGAAATGCTCTTGAACATTCCGTAGCACCAGAAATCCGTGCAGTACTCCCCGGGAAGCGAATTCTCGTCCGAAGTTGGTATGCAAAGCGCACCGCCGTTCTTCGCGGTCTCAGGATCATGCGTGATCTCAATGCGCTTTCCGCCGCCGGATATGTAATTCTCGGTTATCTCAATGTCGATGTTGGGATAAATATAGAGCGTGTATTCATTGTCCGCCTCGCCTTCAACCGATATGTGAAGGCGCGCTTCTGTCGGCTTGTCGCAGCTTATCGTGAACGAAACGCTCTGCGCGCGGTAAATGCGGCCTTTTTGCTCCCTGATGTCGGAAGCGCCGGAATCAACTACGGTTCCGTCAACGGAAAGCTCCCACAGTATCTTCTCCGCTGAGAATCCCGGCTCGGTGCTGGATACCAGCAGTCCGCACTCTATCTCGTCGGAGGCGCTGTAGACGAATCTGTCAAGCTCCGCGAGGACTACAGTTTCAGCGCAGTAACGCCGCCATTCCTCCGGAGTTACCAGCCCCTTGGACTTCATATGCGCGTTCAGTATACCAACTGTGGCAACGCCCTGCCCAGGGAAATCCTGAATATCAAGAAGCTGGAAGCCGCTCATCATGGAGCTTCTCATAGCTGCTTCGATGTCGCGGCGGTAGCAGTCGACGGCAAGCGCGCCGGACGCGCGGAAGAAATCCTTCCAGCGGTGGAGCATTCCCGCATCCTCAAGACCTTTTTTATACGCCGCATACGCTTCGTGGCGGACCGGGCCAGTGTAGTCCTTTATCTCATCAAAGTCGGGGAATACCGCGTACTGACCGACCTCATGCGATATGACCGGAACATGTACGGATATGTTATCCCAGCTTTCCGCCTTTACTTTCTTCATCTCCGTGCCGTACTGTATCATTATTTCGCCGTTCTCGTCGATTACCTGGGTTCCGGCGAGCGCGGCAGCTTCGTCGATGAGCGGATCGTAGCTATGCACGCTGTTGGGACGCTCGGTCTGGATATGACCCTGCGGAGCGTCGCACATTGCGTAGCTTCCGCGTATCAGCCTGTCGCGGCCGAGGCGTACGCCGCTGAAGAAGTCCTCCTGCTCAAGCACGCACGGCACGAACTGGAAGTTATTAGAACCTCCGGCGTACATTTTGTCCGGGAATTCCGCCTTGTAGCCCGCGATGAGCTCGTTAAGGCGCTCCTTGCTGCCCCACAGCTCGTTGCCCATGCTCATCATCACAAAGCTCGGGTGGTGTCCGAACTCGCGGAGCATACGCCAGCCTTCCTCGCGCAGGAACTCATGCTCCGCGCCGAACTCATCGGGAACGGTTCCCCAGAACGGAAGCTCCGGCTGAAGGTAGATTCCGAGGATATCCGCGGCTTCAAACGCGGCGTCCGGCGGGCAGCAGGTGTGATAGCGCACGTGATTGATCCCGTACTCGCCGAGGGTTTCGAAGAATTTCAGCCAGGACTCCACATCTGTCGGCATATAGCCGGTCTGCGGGAATACGAGGCCGTCGTGCTTTCCGCGCAGGAATGTCTGCCTTCCGTTGATAAGCAGCGTGCGGTCGTCGGCGCTCATTCTGCGCAGTCCGGTAGTTACTGTACAGCGGTCGCCGTCTAGGTCAAGCTCCAGGCTGAGCGGCGCTGGGTCGGAGTCGCTCCAGAGCGGCGCGGAATCCGAGAGTTTAATGTCGCACTCGAGCGGCTTTTCATCTGAAAACTCAGCCGCCGCTGAGCCGTACTCCTGCGTAACGTCGAACACGCGAAGCGAAGCGGTTCCGCAGTGCGCTCCCTTTATCCATGCGCGAACGTGAAGGGTCTTTTTGTCCGGGTCAGGGATCGCGTAAACATACTCAGGATATGCCGAGTACGACTGTAACTCGATCCTGCCTACTATACCGTTCCAGTTTGTCTGGGTGTCGCGGGAGGTCAGGTGCCCGCCGCCGGTGGGGTAATCCGTGTTGTCAACCCGGATTATCAGCTCGTGCTTTCCTGCAGGCAGACCAGTTAGGTCGTAGCGGTGCGGGGTGCAAAGCGAGCAATACTCGCCTATCTGATTACCATCAATGTAGACACGGGTCTTTCGTGTGCGCTCAAGGAACAGCGTGAGATTTTTGCCCGACATCTCGGGTCTTATCTCCACCTCGCGCCGGAACCATGCGAAGCCTTCAAACTTGTGAAGGTCTGTCAGGCAGCCGTATTCCATCTCGGTGTTCAATGCTCCTAGCCCTGCATTTGATGTAGAATCCGGCAGGCTGATTCTATCAGGATACTTGGTTGGCAGCGCGTCGGCTTTGCTTTCGTCAAGGCAGACTTCCCAGCGGCCGCTCAGATCTGTAATTGTCATGTTACGTCCTCCGTTATGCCTTTCGGCTTGGTTTCTCAGGAATATTATATCTCAGGAATATTATATAGGAAATGTGTGGGAAAATCAAGGCGTTTTTTAATTTTCCAGGCTTTTTTGCAAATTTGCTTCCCGGGTACTTGACAAAAACGTTTTTTTGGTGTAAAATATTAATGTTATTTCTTTGGAGACGTATCGAAGTGGTCATAACGGGGCTGACTCGAAATCAGTTAGGGCTTTGCCCCCGCGAGTTCGAATCTCGCCGTCTCCGCCAGAATCGATAAGAACCGCATTGCTGTGCGGTTCTTTTTGTTTTGCCCATGAAACACACCCGAAAAAAAGCAATATAAAAATAGAATAACGGCTTGAAAATAGAAACGATTCATGGTATAATTGAAAGGTATGAATTTATAATTATAAGGAGTTAACCTATGTCTGACAATACATCATTTGTAAAAACGCCGCCCATGGGCTGGAATAGCTGGGACTGCTACGGAGCCGCAGTCAACGAGGAGACCGTGCGCGCCAACGCAAAATTCATGGCGGAAAACCTCAAGCAGTTCGGCTGGCAGTACATAGTCGTGGATATCCAGTGGAGCAATCCCATCGCACAGAACCACGAATATCAGCCGTTCACTGAGCTTTGCATGGACGAATATTCAAGACTTATCCCAGCGGCAGAGAGGTTCCCCTCCGCCGCTGGTGGAAAGGGCTTCGCACCTTTAGCCGAATACGTACACTCGCTGGGACTTAAATTCGGCATTCATATCATGCGCGGAATTCCCCGCCAGGCGGTTCACCGCAATACCGCAATCAAGGGCACGTCCAGAACCGCACGTGATATTGCCAAGACCTCCAGCATATGCCAGTGGAACACTGACATGTACGGCGTTGACCCCGAAAAGGAGGGTGCCCGCGAGTACTATGACAGCATTTTCGAGCTTTACAAGAGCTGGGGTGTTGATTTCATCAAGGTCGACGACATCTGCCGCGAACTCCCGCACGAGGAATCCGAGCTTGTAATGCTGAGCGAGTCGCTGCGTTCCTGCGGCCGTGATATGGTGCTGAGCCTCTCTCCCGGAGCGGCGCTCCCTGAAAAAGCGGAGCTTTACAAGCAGGTCAGCAACATGTGGCGCATCACCGACGATTTCTGGGACAACTGGCCGCAGCTCCTCGATATGTTCAGCCGCGCACAAACATGGTGCATTCATGCGGGCGCGGGACACTTCCCCGACGCGGACATGCTCCCCGTCGGCGCTATACTCCAGGATTACGGTCCCGACGGCTGGACTAAATTCACAAAGGACGAGCAGATCACGATGATGTCGCTGTGGAGCATTATGCGCTCCCCGCTGATGATAGGCGGCGAAATGACAAAGTTCGATGATTTCACAATGAGCCTGCTGACAAATGCAGACCTGATAGACTGCCTGAACAACACACATTCCGCTCACCCGCTGTTCAGAAAGACGGTTGACGGCGGCGAACAGATCGCATGGTTCACCTCGTGCACCGATGGAAATTCGTACTATATTGCCCTGTTCAACTGCGGCGAAAAGGAATGCTCCATCACTGCGGAGCTTCCGATAGACTGCACATTCAGCGCGCGTGAGATTTGGACAGGCGCTGACAGCGAGGTTTCCGGCGAGATAACCGCCTTTGTCAAGCCGCACGGTGCTGCAATGTTCAGGCTTACCCGCGTATGAAAATCGGAAAGGGAACTATCCGCGAGATATTCGCAGGACTGAAAACTAAGAACGGCAGGAAGCAGCTTTACGCAAAATACCGCGAGATAATAATGTACGTTGTGTTCGGAGCGCTGACAACCATCATCAGTTTTGCAAGCTACTATGCGGCACGCTGGATTTTCCCAGACGCGCAGTCCGTGCCGGTGTGGCTGAGATGGATTTTCAGTATAACCTCAGTTTTCGGAACCGACAGCGCGACCGCCCTCCCTGTTATCATTTCCTGGATACTGTCGGTAACGTTCGCGTTCGTCACTAACCGCACCGTGGTTTTCCGAAGCGCTGAAAAACGCGCCTCCGGAGTGCTCCGTGAAGCGGCTTCGTTTTATGCGGCGCGGCTTGCGACGCTTTTCGTGGATCTCGTGATAATGTTCCTGCTGGTAGACCTCACCGGTATACAGAACAGTTGGTACGAACTCGGCTGTAAGCTGTTTTCAAATGTCATTATACTGATCCTCAACTACGTTCTCAGCAAGCTGCTGGTTTTCAGAAAAAAAGCCGGAAATGAAAGGAAAGACAATTGAGCAACATTACCTACGAGTATATCCGCCGCAACAAGGATATACAGACCTACATCAATTACGCAGACGCGGCGCTCAGCACAATAGGCTACACTGAGCATTCCAACGCGCACGTTGAACGCGCCGCAGCTTCCGCATTCATGATACTGACCGAACTCGGCTATGAACAGCGCACCTGCGAGCTTGCGGAAATCGCGGCTTACATGCACGATATAGGCAACGTTATAAACCGCGTAGATCACGCGCAGAGCGGCGCAATTATGGCGTTCCGTCTACTCGACAATCTCGGAATGCCAGCGAACGAGATTTCACTCATAATTTCAGCGATCGGAAACCACGACGAAAACACCGCCGCCCCTGTGACTCCGATAGCTGCCGCGCTTATCATCGCGGACAAGTCAGATGTACGCAGATCAAGGGTGCGTTCCGCTGACGGGCCTTTCGTTCCAAGCTCGGAGAATCTCGCTCGGGATATCCACGACCGCGTGAACTACGCCGTTGAGAAATCGTCGCTGTATTTCACCGACGACAAAAAGCGCCTTAGCCTTGACCTTACGATCGACCAGTCAATATCTTCCATAATGGAGTATTTCGAGATTTTCCTCGACAGAATGAAGCTCTGTCGGCGCGCCGCGGCGTTTCTCGGAGTGGAATTCGGTCTGCGGATAAACGACGCAATTCTCCTCTGACGGTAATTTAGGGATATATTGCCGGATTTCGGTCTCATTTGTGCAGCTTTTTGATAAAATTTGTGGAATTTTTAAAAAAGCACTTGAAATTCCGGCAATTATATAGTAAAATATATTTATGGTTTTATTTATCCAGCCGACTGGGGATCCCGGCGGAATAACTGTAAAGGGAGAGCAATGAGATGAAGCGTCCGAACTCACATCATAGCTGCTTTGGCGGAATTACGGCTTCTTTTTACAGAATAAGTGCAACCATAAGACAATTGTAACTTTTTAGCTGTATTCCGCATACAGCTATTTTTATTATCAAGCAAGACGAAAGGAAGATAATATGTCAGAAAAAAAAGTCGGCATAGTAATGGGCAGCGACAGCGACTTCCCCGTTGTTCGCAAGGCAGCCGAGGCTCTCAAGGAGTTCGGTATACCGTTCGAGATGAGAGTGCTTTCCGCTCACCGCTCCCCTAAGGAGGTTGCGGAGTTCGCTCAGAACGCACGCGCAAACGGTTTCGGAGTTATCATCGCAGCAGCGGGCATGGCGGCTCACCTCGCGGGAGCAATCGCAGGCAACACTACCCTGCCGGTAATAGCTATCCCTGTAAAGGCTAAGGCGCTAGAGGGCGTTGACGCACTGCTCAGTTCCGTTATGATGCCCCCGGGAGTTCCCGTTGCAACAGTAGGCATCGACGCGGCTGCAAACGCAGGTTACCTCGCTGCGGAGATCCTCGCGGTAAGCGACGATTCCATCGCGGAAAAGCTGCTTGCTTTCAAGAAGAAGCAGAACGAGAAGAACCTCGCCGCTGACGCAAAAATGCAGGAGACTGCAAAGGAAATCTAAGTCTATTCCCTGCCCCGGCAGGAAAATACATACAGAAGATCAAAGGAGATATCACCATGAGCTACACAAAGGCAGAACAGCTTTACGAAGGCAAGGCTAAGAAGGTTTTCGCTATCAAGGAGAACCCTGATTACGTAATGGTATCCTACAAGGACGACGCTACCGCTTTCAACGGTCTGAAGAAAGGTCAGATCCACGGCAAGGGCGTTATCAACAACAAGATGACAAACTACATGTTCAGCCTTCTCGAGAAGGAGGGTATCCCTACCCACCTGGTTGAGGAGATCAACGACCGCGAGACCGTTGTTAAGAAGGTTGAGATCGTTCCGCTGGAAGTTATCGTAAGAAACGTTGCAGCAGGCAGCTTTTCCAAGAAGCTCGGCATTGAGGAAGGCACTCCCCTCAAGACTCCTACCCTCGAGTTCAGCTACAAGAACGACGACCTCGGCGATCCGTTCATCAACAGCTACTACGCACTCGGTCTGGGTCTTGCTACCCAGGAGGAGATCGACACCATCTCCAAGTATGCTTTCAAGGTAAATGAGTTCATGCTCGGCTTCTTCAAGAAGCTCAACATCGACCTCATCGACTTCAAGATCGAGTTCGGCCGCTACCACGGTCAGATCATTCTTGCTGACGAGATCTCTCCGGACACCTGCCGCTTCTGGGATTCCACAACCCACGAGAAGCTCGACAAGGATCGTTTCCGCAGAGATATGGGCGGCGTTGAGGACGCATACCAGGAGATCATGCACCGTATCTTCGGCGAGAACAAGTAAGCAGCTAAGCTTTTAACTAAGGGATCGGGATATTACGCTGACTATCCGGAGCAGGAAACATCCTGCCCCGGTTTAGTTGGTACATACAGAAAAGGCGGTATAACTTTATATGGGCGGTTTTTTTGGAGCGGCTGCTGAACATAACTGTATCAGCGACGTATTTTTCGGCACCGACTATCATTCTCACCTCGGCACACGCAGAGGCGGTATGACTGCATATTCCCCTGAGAAGGGCTTCCAGAGAAGCATTCACAGCATTGAAAACTCTCCGTTCCGCACAAAGTTCGAGAGCGACGTAGACGCAATGGAAGGCAATCTCTGCATCGGCAGCATCAGCGATACTGACCCGCAGCCTATCCTTCTCAAGTCCAGGCTCGGAACCTACGCGGTATGCAACATCGGCATAATCAACAATGCTGAGGAGCTCTGCAACGAGCTGCTCAGCAATTCCAGCGCCAGTTTCGAGGCAATGAGCAGCGGTAAGGTTAATTCTTCCACGCTCATCGGCGGGCTCATCGCGCAGCGCGACAACATCGTCGACGGAATCAAGTATGCTCAGGAAAAGATCAAGGGCACAATGTCCCTGCTTATCCTGACCGAGGACGGTATCATCGCTGCCCGGGACAAGAACGGCAGGCTTCCTATTATAATAGGAAGGCGCGACGACGGATACTGTGTTTCCTTTGAGAGCTTCGCATTCCAGAAGCTAGGATACGCGATATACCGTGAAATGCTCCCCGGCGAGATCGTGAAGATAACGTCCAAGCGCGCGGAGGTGCTCAGCGAGGGTCACATCAACAACCTCAAGATCTGCACCTTCCTGTGGACATACTACGGCTACCCCAACTCGGTATACGAGGGAGTCACCGTTGAGACCATGCGAACCAGAAACGGCGAGATCATGGCTGAACACGATATCCAGAGCGGCAACCTGCCCGATGTTGACTTCATCTGCGGCGTTCCGGATTCAGGCGTTCCGCACGCAATCGGTTACGCAAACAGAAGCGGCATTCCGTTCGCACGCCCATTTATAAAGTACACCCCCACATGGCCCCGCAGCTTCATGCCGCAGAGCCAGTCCATGAGAAACAAGGTTGCAAAGATGAAGCTTATTCCCGTTCACGAGCTTATCGAGGGTAAAAAGCTCCTGTTTGTCGACGACAGCATTGTAAGAGGCACTCAGCTCCGCGAAACTGTTGAGTTCCTGTACGCCAACGGTGCTAAGGAAGTCCACATGCGCTCCGCATGTCCTCCTATCATGTATGGCTGCAAGTACCTCAACTTCTCACGCAGCACCTCCGAGCTTGATCTTATCGCGCGCCGGATAATCCACGAATTTGAAGGCGAGGACGGCGTCAAGTACATCAACGAGTACAGCGACACCAACACCGAACGCGGTCAGCGACTCAGGTCCGAGATCTGCAAGCGGCTCAAGCTCACCTCGCTTGAATTCCAGTCTCTCGAGGGTACCGTAAAGGCTGTCGGACTTCCTGAAAGCGGGCTTTGCAGCTACTGCTGGAACGGAAAGGAATGATCCCAATTGTCAGGTAATATACACGAGGAATGCGGCGTATTCGGCATTTACTGCAATACGCCGTCCGACGTGGCGCACTCCGCTTATTTCGGACTGTATGCGCTTCAGCACAGAGGTCAGGAAAGCTGCGGCATCGTTGTCAACGACCGCGGCGTGTTCAAGACTCACAAGGGACTTGGACTTGTGAACGAAGTGTTCAACGAACGCGTTCTTTCGGAGTTCGGTCAGGGCAGGATAGCAGTCGGCCACGTACGCTACTCCACAACAGGTAACGTAAATACCGCGAACTGTCAGCCCATGACCGTCCGCCACGTAAAGGGCGCACTCGCCATCGCGCACAACGGAAATCTCATAAACGCACTCGAGCTTAGAAGGCAGTACGAGCTGAAAGGCGCTATCTTCCACAGCACAAGCGATACTGAGGTCATATCCTACGCAGTTACCGAGGCGCGGCTTGAGACCGGCTCCATTCAGGAAGCGGTCGAGAAAGCTATGTACAAAATAAAGGGCGCTTATTCACTAGTTGTGATGTCGCCCAAGAAGCTCATCGCAGCAAGAGATCCACAGGGATTCCGCCCGCTGTGCATGGGCAGGCTCCCGGACGGCGCGGGTTACGTGTTCGCTTCGGAGAGCTGCGCACTCGACAGCATCGGCGCTGAGTTCGTCAGAGACGTTGAACCCGGCGAGATAGTTGTCGCGGACGAAAACGGCATACAGACCATCAGAACGCACTGCGGTCAGAAAAGCTCAATGTGCGTGTTTGAATTCATATATTTCGCACGTCCCGATTCGGTCATTGAGGGAGCAAGCGTACATCGTGCAAGGCTTCGCGCAGGGCATTACCTTGCGCTTGAGCACCCCGTTCAGGCTGACGTTGTTATCGGCTGTCCGGACAGCGGACTTGACGCTGCGCTCGGGTTCGCTCAGCAGAGCGGTATCCCCTACGGCGTAGGCTTCGTCAAGAACCGCTACATAGGCAGAACGTTCATTCAGCCGACCCAGGGAATGCGCGAAAACTCCGTTAAAATCAAGCTGAATGCAATATCGGAGACCGTCAAGGGCAAGCGCGTCGTCCTTATCGACGACAGTATCGTGCGCGGAACTACCTCGGCTAAGGTCGTGAAGTTACTTCGCCACGCCGGAGCTACTGAGATACACATGCGTATCTCCTCCCCGCCGTTCATAAGCGAGTGCTTCTTCGGAACCGACATCGACAGCAAGGAGAACCTCATCGCAAACAAGCATTCAGTTGAGGAAATTGCAAAGATCATCGGCGTTGATTCTCTTGGATTCCTCAGTACCGACAGCGTTGTTAAAATTGCCGAGAACGCGGGCTGCGGCTTCTGCTCAGGCTGCTTTACCGGTAAGTACCCCATCGACGTACCGAAGGATATCCCCAAAGACAAATTTGAAATGAAGTTCGAGGAATGACCCGAACTTGACAAAACATTAAATTAAGGTGCTCCGTATCCTGCGGCGCGTCCTTAGAGAAAGGGCAGTAAAATGAAAAGTTTCAGCGAAAGCTATAAGGCAGCAGGCGTAGACGTAACCGCCGGATACGAGTCCGTCAGACTCATGAAGGAGCATGTTGCAAGAACCAACACCCCCGGCTGCATTTCCGGCATCGGAGGTTTCGGAGGTCTGTTCATGCCTGACCTTACCGGCATGAAGGAACCCGTACTGGTAAGCGGCACCGACGGCGTAGGCACCAAGCTCAAGCTCGCAATGCTCATGAACAAGCACGATACGATCGGTATCGACGCAGTTGCAATGTGCGTCAACGACATCATCTGCTGCGGCGCAAAGCCTCTGTTCTTCCTTGACTACATCGCTATCGGCAAGGTAGTTCCCGAGAAGGTTGCCGCTATCGTCAAGGGCGTGGCTGACGGCTGCGTAATGGCTGGCTGCGCACTGATAGGCGGCGAGACCGCTGAGCACCCCGGCATGATGGCAGAGGACGAATACGACATCGCAGGCTACAGCACCGGTATCGTGGACAAGTCCAAGATCCTGGATCCTTCCACAGTTAAGCCCGGCGACGCTATCGTAGGTATCGCTTCCAGCGGCGTACACTCCAACGGCTTCTCACTGGTCAGAAAGGTGTTCAACGTAAACGAAAAGAACCTCAAGACCTTCTATCCTGAGCTTGGCACCTCCCTCGGCGAGGCGCTCCTCGCTCCTACAAGGATCTATGTAAAGCCCGTTCTGGACGTTATTTCCAAGATAAGCGTGAAGTCCATCAGCCACATCACCGGCGGCGGATTCTACGAGAACATTCCGCGCGCGCTTCCTGACGGCGTTGCTGCAAAGATCAGCAAGCACAGCTATGAGGTTCCTGCTATCTTCAAGCTCCTCCAGCAGACCGGCAATATCTCCGAGCACGACATGTACAACACCTTCAACATGGGTATCGGCATGATGCTCGTAGTTGACAAGGCCGACGCTGCCAAGGCAGTCGAGATCCTCAAGGCAAACGGCGAGAACGCATTCATCATCGGCGAGACCGTTGCAAGCAACGAGGGCGTAATCATCGAATAATGTTCGGTTTATTTAAAAGAAAGACCGCCGCTCCCTTCACCGGGGAGCAGTGCGCGGTCGATATTTCAAAAGACGGCATGGTGATCAACGGCACAAAGCTTGACGTGCTCGTCCATCTCGAGGCGGCTGAAAAACTCCTCGGCACGCCGCGCGGCAAGAAATACCACACTTCCGCCGAGACAAAGGAATTCCTGGAAAACAGCTACGGCGAGGGTATGGTCACAAACTGCGTCAACTACACCTGGGACGACCTCGGAATATACTGCTACACCAGGAACGGCAAGGTTATAAGCAGCTTCGGCTTTATGTTCCGCAATACGCTGGAACTGAAGCACTCCCCCAAGAAAATGTTCAGCGGAGTTCTGACGATAAACGGTCAGCCCTGGCAGGAAGCGATCATGCAGGGCGTTGACAGCGAGTTCTTCCGCGAGCTGGTTCTTGGAGGGTACACCGTTATTGCGGAATACACAGACCCCTTCTCCGGAGAAACTCCGGACGACGGCGGATACAACTGCGTTGAGATATCCCTGACCGGGGAATAGCGGAGGTAATTTATGAAAAACATTGTTGTGCTTGTTTCCGGCGGAGGAACTAACCTTCAGGCACTTATCGACGCTGAAAAGCGCGGTGAGATCAGAGGCGGAAAAATCACCTGCGTCATCGCCAGCAAAGCGGACGCTTACGCGCTGACCCGCGCCGCGGACAACGGTATCAAGACCCGCGTGCTGGCGCGCAGGGACTTCCCCGATGTCAAAAGCTACAGCAAGGCAATGCGTGACGCACTTGTTGAGGAAAACGCTGATCTTGTCGTTTACGCCGGATTTATGACGATACTCGACGAGCAGGTGTGCGACGCATTCCCGAACAGAATGATTAATATTCACCCCGCGCTCATTCCCAGCTTCTGCGGCAAGGGATTCTACGGTCTTCATGTTCACGAAGCCGCTCTGGCAAAAGGCGTGAAAGTCTCCGGCGCCACGGTTCATTTCGTCACAGCCGACTGCGACGCAGGTCCGATAATCCTCCAGAAGGCTGTTGAGGTAAAGAACGGCGACACCCCTGAAACACTCCAGAAGCGCATTATGGAAGAAGCCGAGTGGAAGATACTTCCGCAGGCGGTTTCCCTGTTCTGCGAGGACAGGATTATCGTCAAAAACGGCGTCACTGAAATAAGATGAGCAGAGTCGTTATCAACGGAGAAAGCGCTGATTATTTCAACACCATTGAGGGCGTGCTTTATTCGTCACGATTTGGCGCGGAAGTAATGCTATACGGGAAAAATGTCAGTGAGGAGTACCTCACCAGGTGCGCGGATTATTTTGATACCCTGCCCGGAGAAATCTCAGAAAAGCTGCGACAGGCGACTGCCGCTTATCTGAACGATATGTTAGAGGAACACGCGGGCGAATTTGCGTTTGACGTTATTGAATTCAACGCGCAGAACGCTGCTCCTTTTATTGTTCCAGTGGAACTGCACACGCAGTCGTTCCGTCTGCTTTCCGAGGAGGATTCCCCGGCGGCGTTCAGCGTGAAATTCGCGTTCTCCCCCGTCGCCGACCAGTACATTGAATGGACAGTCCGTGGCGAACAGGCGGTATATGCCGGGGAGTATATCGGAGTATCTCCGTGGGACGAAAAGATTCTCCGGAAATCCTGGAACTACGTCGGGGAGGGCTGATATGAACGAGGATAAATTCACTGGCAAAGCAGCGATTTATGCGAAGTACCGCCCCTCCTACCCTACCGCTGTCGTAGACAGACTGTATGAGCTGACCCATGCGGCGAATGTCGCGGACATCGGCGCAGGAACTGGAAAGTTCACTGAAAAGCTGCTGCTCAAGCCCTGGAATGTTACCGCAGTCGAACCCAACACCGACATGTGCCGTGAACTGCTGAAATGCGTTGGCGGCAGGGCTGAAATCGTGATGGCGTCGGCGGAGAACACCGGACTTCCGGAACATTCCTTCGAGCTGATCACGGCGGCTCAGGCGTTCCACTGGTTCGACGAGGAAAAATTCCGCGACGAATGCAGGCGCATGCTCAAGCCTGACGGACGGCTGGCGGTAGTTTTCAACAGCCGCTTGAACGGCGATATAACTCAAAAGCGCGACGAAATTTACACGAAATACTGCCCCAGCTTTGCAGAGCGGTCCGGTCATGTCGGGAAACGCTCCGAAGATGAGGGCGACAGATTCCTGCGAAACGAGTACTTCTCATCGGTAGATGTTTTCAAAATGGAAACCCCGGTCGTAATGACAAGGGAGCACTTCCTCGGAGACGCACTTTCAAGGTCGTATGCACCAAAAGAGGGCGATGAGAATTACAAGGCGTTCGTCACCGAACTGCTTTCCCTTTTCGACAAGTCGCATACATACGGCAAGGTCGCCGTAAGCTACACGACAACATGCTATACAGGAAAATTCTGAAAGGATACACGATATGAACTACATTGAGCTTGACAAGGAACTCAATTCCCTTGCCTACCACGGCAGAGGAATAATCATCGGCAAGTCCCCTGACGGCAGGAAGGCAGTCACCGCTTACTTCATCATGGGCAGAAGCGAGAACAGCCGCAACCGCGTTTTCGTTGAGGACGGCGAGGGTATCCGCACCCAGGCGTTCGACCCCTCCAAGATGGTTGACCCGCACCTTATCATTTACGCTCCGGTGCGTGTTCTCGGCAACAAAACCATCGTCACCAACGGCGACCAGACAGACACCATCTACGAGCTGATGGACAAGCAGATGACTTTCGAGCAGTCCCTGCGCACCCGTGAATTCGAGGATGACAAGCCCAACTACACACCGCGTATTTCCGGTATCATTCACCTTGAGAACGGCGCTATGAACTACGCAATGTCCATTCTGAAATCTGCTGACGGCGACGGAAGCTCCTGCCGCAGATACACGTACGCCTACAGCAATCCCATGGCAGGAAAAGGCAGCTTTATCCACACCTACGCGGGCGACGAGATAGAGCAGGACGGCGTGCGCAGACTCCCCAGCTTTGAAGGCGAGCCGAAGAACGTTATCATTCCTGATATGGACATCGACAAGCTTACCGATTACCTCTGGAGCAATCTCAATAAGGACAACAAGGTTTCTCTGTTCGTACGTTACATCGACCTGGAAACAGGAAAGTACGACAGCAGAATTGTAAATAAGAACGTATAAAAAGGAGATACTATGAAGGAATTCGAATTAAAGTACGGCTGCAACCCTAATCAGAAGCCCGCCAGAATTTACATGGAAAACGGCGCTGAGCTTCCCATCGAGGTTCTGAACGGCCGTCCCGGCTACATTAATTTCCTCGACGCATTCAACGGCTGGCAGCTTGTAAAGGAACTCAAAGCAGCTACCGGCTACCCTGCCGCCACAAGCTTCAAGCATGTTTCTCCGGCAGGCGCCGCTATCGGTCTCCCGCTGACCGATACCCTCGCAAAGATCTACTGGGTCGACGATCTCGGTGAGCTTTCCCCTCTTGCATGCGCTTACGCAAGAGCCAGGGGCGCCGACAGAATGAGCAGCTACGGTGATTTCATCGCGCTGTCCGATGTCTGCGACGTTTCTACTGCAAGAATAATCCACAGAGAGGTTTCTGACGGAGTTATCGCTCCAGGTTACGAGCCTGAGGCTCTTGAGATACTCAAGAGCAAGAAAAAGGGCAACTACAACATAATCAAGATCGACCCAGACTATGTTCCCGCTCAGATCGAGCGCAAGCAGGTTTACGGAATCACGTTCGAGCAGGGCAGAAACGAACTCGTTATAAACGACGAGCTGTTCGCGAATATTCCCACCGAGGCTAAGGATCTCCCCGAGAGCGCAAAGCACGACCTTGCTATCGCGCTCATCACGCTCAAGTATACTCAGTCCAACTCTGTCGCTTATGCATGCGGCGGTCAGGCAATCGGTATCGGCGCAGGTCAGCAGTCGCGTATTCACTGCACGCGTCTTGCAGGAACCAAGGCTGACAACTGGTATCTCAGACAGTCCCCCCAGGTAATGGGACTTCAGTTCGTTGACGGTATCCGCCGTGCTGACCGCGACAACACCATCGACCTCTACATCGGCGACGACTACATGGACGTTCTCGCTGAGGGCGAGTGGCAGAAGTTCTTCAAGGTAAAGCCCGCTGTTTTCACCCGCGAGGAGAAGCGCGCATGGCTTGACACTATGAAGGGCGTTTCCCTTGGCTCTGACGCGTTCTTCCCGTTCGGCGACAACATCGAGAGAGCGCACAAGAGCGGCGTGCAGTACATCGCGCAGCCCGGCGGCTCTATCCGCGACGATAACGTTATCGAAGTCTGCAACAAGTACGGCATTACAATGGCATTCACAGGCATTCGTCTGTTCCATCACTGATATACGGAGGTAATCATGTCCCACGAGTTAGTTCTCGTTCTCGATTTCGGCGGTCAGTACAATCAGCTTATCGCCCGCCGCGTAAGAGAACATAAAATTTACTGCGAGGTAAAGTCCTACAAGACCCCTATTGAGGAGATCCGCGCGATGAACCCGAAGGGAATAATCTTCACGGGCGGTCCGAACAGCGTTTACCTCGAGAATTCACCGAGAATGTCCAAGGAGATATTCGAGCTGGGCGTCCCCGTTCTGGGTATCTGCTATGGCGTTCAGTTCATGGCATACTCCCTGGGCGGCGAGATCGGAACTGCGGTCGACAGTTCGCTGTCTGAATTCGGAAGAACCGAAACAGAGGTCGACACCACTTCCCTGCTGTTCAAAAACATCGACAAGACTACAATAACCTGGATGAGCCACAACGACTATATCAAGAAGCTCCCCGAGGGCTTTGAGGTGTGCGGTCACACTGCCAAGTGCCCCTACGCCGCTATCCAGAATGTTGAGAAGAAGTTCTACGGCGTGCAGTTCCACCCGGAGGTAAATCACACCGAGCGCGGTTTTGACATGCTGGGCAACTTCCTGTATAACGTCTGCGAATGCCGCGGCGACTGGACAATGGAAAGTTACGCTGAAACTGCAATCAAGAATATCCGCGAGAAGGTCGGCGACGGCAAGGCTCTGCTGGCTCTGTCCGGCGGCGTTGACAGCTCCGTTGCCTGCAAGCTGCTTGCAAAGGCTATAGGCAGCCAGCTTACCTGCATTTTCGTTGACCACGGTCTGATGAGAAAGAACGAGGGCGACGAGGTAGAAGCTGCATTCGCTGACAGCGGCGTTAATTTCGTCCGCGTGAACGCTGGCGAACGCTTCCTGGGCAAGCTTGCCGGAGTAACTGAGCCGGAAGCAAAGCGCAAGATAATCGGCGAGGAATTTATCCGCGTATTTGAGGAAGAAGCTAAGAAGATCGGCAAGGTTGATTATCTTGTTCAGGGTACTATTTATCCCGACGTGATCGAATCCGGACTTGGCGATGCGGCAGTTATCAAGAGCCATCACAACGTTGGCGGTCTGCCTGACTACGTTGATTTCAAGGAGATAATCGAACCTCTGCGCCTCCTGTTCAAGGACGAGGTACGCGCTCTCGGAACCACTCTCGGTCTGGACGAGAAGCTCGTATGGCGCCAGCCGTTCCCGGGTCCCGGTCTTGCAATCAGAATTATCGGCGACATCACTCCGGAGAAGGTAGCTACTCTTCAGGACGCTGACGCTATTTTCCGCGAGGAAATCGCTAATGCAGGACTTGACAGAAGCATCAATCAGTACTTCGCAGTTCTGACTAACATGCGCTCCGTTGGCGTTATGGGCGATGGCAGAACCTATGACTACACGCTCGCACTCCGCGGTGTTTCTACCAGCGACTTCATGACCGCTGATTTCTCACGCATTCCCTATGACGTGCTGGAGAAAGTTTCCGTTCGAATCGTAAACGAAGTTAAGAATATCAATCGCATTGTTTATGATATTACGAGCAAGCCACCGGCTACGATCGAGTGGGAATGATATTCTCAAACCCGCCAAAGCACATGGTTAAGCCATTTGTAAGCCTTAAAAATCGCTAGTGGCAACACTTTGGCAACACTCTCTAAAAATTCAGAGCTGACCGTGGAATATTCGGTCAGCTCTTTTGTATCTATATTGATTATTACTGAAAAGAAAAATGCGACGGTTGCGACGATATTTAGAGTGCTTGGTTAATCGTCGCACAAAGTGAGCCTAATCGTCCGGCTCTCATGACCGTGAGATTTCTCGTAACGAACCTTGTGTTCTTCCCAAAGCCGGCTTGCGTTGATGTTCAGCTTGCGGGAAAGTGCATTGGCGGAAAGCTCTGTACCAAGCAGTTCTTTTAGCGCGGTTGCTGTATCTTCCCATACAGGAGAGTCAGCCGTTACTATGCGTGACACCTTATCCAACAGCGGATCGGGCGGCTGTTTCCAAAGCTCGCTTTCTGCACGGGTAAGTTCCCACATGAGAGTATTCATATTTTTTTCAAGGTAAAGCATCTGCTCCTGCTGGTCACGACCTGAAATTTCAAGCACTGCGCAGTTTGATGTGCGCTTTTCCTTTTCAAGAATGAAAGCACCATCAGCAGCGCCTAGCAGACCGTTTGTACCCGAAATCTTATCAAAGCGGTCATCGGACTGCTGTTTGCGTGTGTGATGAACAATGAGCAGACAAATTCCAAATCTGTCCGCTAGAGCCTTTAGCTGAGAGATAGTATCGTAATCTGAGGAGTAGCTGTATGCCTCGCTCTTGAACTCGCGTACCTTTTGAAGCGTATCGATTATGACAAGTCTTGTATCAGGGTGTTCACTGATGAACTGTGAAATCTGCTCGCATAGACCACAGCCCATTTGATGAGCGTTACAGGCAAAATATAGGTTGTCCGAACTCTCTACGCCAAACATTCTGCTCATGCGATTCTGAATTCGCTGATAATTATCTTCAAGCGCAAGGTATAGGACCGACCCTTTGCTCACATCATAGTTCCACAACTTTGTTCCGGTGCTTACATGGTATGCAAGCTGAGCCATCAGGAAGCTCTTGCCGACCTTCGGAGCGCCGACAAATAGATAAGTCCCCGGATAGAGTAACCCGTTGATGATAGGCGGTTTACGCTCATACACCATGTCATATATCTCGGTCATGGAGCAAACAGGAAGGTATGATGGGTCTGTCATCTGTAACATAAATTCATTTATAGAATCCAAGATTATCCCTCCCCGCTGTTCATGTCACCAAGTATCGCGGCAATAAACCGTATTGTTTCAAGAAGCTCCTCGGATACAGTGTCCTCGCTGATTCGGCGGAGTTCAGTAAGCACCTCTCCCAGCTTATCTTTCAGCGCCTTGTAGACCCTCGGACTATTTTCCACGATAATATCTTTCTGGAGTGCTCTGCTGATAAGATAGTCCTGCTTATTAAGACCAGATACCGCCGCCAAGCTGTCAAAAAGCGCTTTTTCCTCCGGTGACATTCTAAGCCCAACAAAGCAGCTGCGTAATCTGCCTTTCTGATCAAGATTCTTCGCTGACATCTTCGTCATCTCCCATCTTAATATTGTTCAAATCGTTTGCCATTTCAGACTGCACCGATGGAAACAAATGTGCGTATTGATAGGTTATCTCAGCACTCTCATGCCCCACCCTTTCACCGATTGCAACCGCGCTGTAACCCATATCAATAAGCAAGGAAATATGGCTGTGTCTGAGGTCATGAATTCGTATACGCTTTACATTCGCTGCCGCAGAACCGCGGGTCATCTCGTTATGAAGATAGCTCTTTGTAATAGGAAACAGCCTGTCGTACGGCTGAACGCCGTAAATATGAGATATGTAATCCTGCATTTTCTCGGCAAGGAAATCCGGTAGCTTGATTATACGGTTGCTCTTTGGCGTTTTCGGGTCGGTGATAACATCACGACCATTGATACGCTGATAGGATTTGTTTATGCTTACGGTCTTTTTGGTGAAATCGAAATCAGCTTGTGTAAGCGCCAGCAACTCACCCTCGCGCAAACCGCACCAATAGAGCATTTCAAAGGCATAATAGGACATCGGCTTGTCCATTATCTGCTCAGCAAACAGCTTGTATTCGTCCTGCGTCCAGAGAAGCATCTCCTTTCCCTTGCGCTTTCCCATTGCGCCGGCTTTGGCCGCAGGATTGGACGGGAGTTCGTAATATTTCACCGCATGGTTAAACACCGCGCTGAGATGATTGTGCAGCGTCTTGAGGTAAACAGGAGAGTAGTGCCTTCCCTTTTCATCGGTGAAATCCATCATGGCATTCTGCCAAGCGATTATATCCTTTACTTGAATTTCATTCATTCTTTTGTCCTTGAAAAACGGGAGTATTTTCTTCTCATAAATTGACTCTTTGGTTTTCCAAGTGTTTTCTCTGACGCGGTTTTTCATGTCATTTGCGTAGATTTCAAAGAACGACTCAAAGGTCATATCCAGCTTGATTTCATGCTTGCTCATCTGTTCATGTTCCCATGCGACAGCTTCGCGCCTTGTTTCAAATCCGCGTTTCTGACCCTGCTTGCGCTGCCCGAGAGCATTCTTATATCTGTAAATTACGCGCCATGTATTGGTCTTTTCGTCCTTGTAAACCGGCATATTACTTCTCCTTATCGTTGTTTAGTTCTACCGCACAGCCTATCTTCTCGTAAAAAAAACGCTTATTTACTCTGCCAGAAATGACCAGATAACCACCTTTAGCCATTTCAGTGTTGACCTCCTCCATCATCTTGTATGCCTTAGGAATAGATACATCGCAAATTGCAGCGACCTCGGCTGCTCTTAAAAATAAAGAATCATTCATTATAATTCCTCCACGAAATCGTTCTACATAGTTAATAATCTCTTTCCTGTGATAATCCCAACTTGTAGATTAGATCCATAATAGCTTCCTTGCTGAGATCACCCCTCCCGAAAACGTTATTTGAGTATTGAGATAACCTATCCATATCCCTCCGTGAAATTGAGTTCAGTAAGTTCAGCGCCGCCAAAGCTACATCAAACGCTGAGGTATGCAGATGATGATTGATAGCAGCCATTTCTGCTCTTTCCGCACGGCGCTGCTCTACGATAGCCCGAAGAATGGTATTACACATTTTGTTCGTAATCTCGTCAACCAACTCATCCTTATACAGCTCGGTCTGATAGTGTCCCCACTCGCTGTCGTCGTTGTGCAAGAGTTCGTTATAAGTTTCGCGGGTGTCAAGAATATCCGCATACAGTGTGCGTAACTGCTCGCAGTTGTTTATCAGCTCAGCCATAATATTGTACAAATCAACCTTTAAATCCTGCGGCATATACTGATACGCGCAACGCCCTTTAGTGGGTATTTTCCCTTTCAGCGCGTTCATCATCTGCTGAACCTTTGCAAGCACAGTGCCATTTTCCTTTGATAGTGCCTGCACCGCTCTATCGCGCATTTGGGTAATCAGCTCATTCTCACGGCTATGGAGCACATTGAATTGCTCGCGGAAAGTATGCTTGATAGCGTCAATTCGTATATTGTCGGCAATCACGGGAGAAACCGTTTTGCGGAATATCTCCTGACTTTTGTCCCAAAACCCAACATGCACATGAGGTTGACCCTCTTTGAGATGAACGGCAGCAATGTACTCCAAATCGTCATACCGAATTTTTAAGTGTTCCGCTATCTCATAAGTCCGCAGCTTGACCCAATCTTCCCACTCTTTCAGCGAGTTAAGACCTGCTTGCGCAGCACTTTCGGGAGTGAACGAATAAACACTCCAATATATGTTGCGGTGCGTTGTACTCATTTCTTGGACATATTTCTGCACATCAGCCGTATCATAGCTGTTGGTATACTCACCGCGGATTTTGCCGAATAAGCCGTTCTTCTTGGCTGTCAAAGCAGCGTGGAAACGCTCACCTATGTACTTGACATAAGATTCGTCTTTTTCAGCAATCAGAGCGTGTTCACGCTCCCCAATATACTGAACATGCTTTGCATTGCGCTGCGGAGTGCTGCGCCGATTAGTACGAGAGTCGGTAAAACGAATTTTAAAAACAATAGGTGTCAAACGCTCCTATCACTCCCTTTGAAGAATCCTTGCGCTTCTGCAAGATACTGTTCACGGGACAGCGGCCTAAAATGACAGTAGTCCGCGCCTGCGCTTATTCCTTCAGCCATTATTTCAATAGAGGAACGTGAATCTGTCGAACTGGGTTGATACGCTTCTTCTGCAAGATACATTGCAGCAGCGGAATTCCGCACCGCTTTCCAGCAAACACTTGTCACTTTCTGATTAGCTTTCTCAAGCAATGGAGGAAGAATATCTTGAAGAGTCTGGGAGATTGCAACCTTTATTGCGGAGCTGCTGTCATCAAGAGCATAATGGGCAAAGCCTTCTGCGATGAACTCTCTCAGCACATCGGCAACTGTACAATGTTTTTTCACTGCAAGCCGTTTAAGTTTTTCATAATCATCGACTGTCAGCGTTACTGATCGTTTTACTGTAGTTTGTAAATTGTTTTGGGATTTCATTTGTTTACCTCCTTTATAAAGCACTTGAAATTTTTATTAAAATATGTTATACTAAAAGCAGAGACATTTGGCAAATCGCCACAGTTGGCATTTGAGCTACTTGACGCGAATGTGGCAGTTGGCAATTTAGCTCATACTAGTATTATAATATTTGCTTGGCATTTTGTCAAGTCAGCTTTCTAAATAAAGCAGATTTTCGTAATAAATCAACAACTGAAAAGGAAATAATATGGATACATTAGACAAAATACAACATTTACTCAAAGATAAAGGGTGTCTTCAGCAGGAATTGACTCAATACCTTGGAATAGATAGAAGCGTATATAGCGCTTGGAAAAATGGTAAAAACAAGTCATATTTAAAATATATACCTCAGATTGCCGATTTTTTTGGTGTTTCTACCGACTGGCTAACTGGAAAAGCACGCTATAAGCATGAAGATTTATCAAATTTCTATGTCTGGAAAATAACCTGTGTTGATGGATTTGATCCAGCTTTTGACTTCGCGCCTCTCATTAAGTCAATTCGTGAAAGCAAAGGAATTGCTATTGATCAATTCGCAGAGGCTCTCGATATTCCCACGGACAAATACGAGGACTACGAAACAGGCTATGAGCCATTAAGCAATAATACGGCTGATAGAATGTGTGAGATACTTGGCACTACCGTAAAAGACGTATTAATGCAAACAGATAAATTTTCTGCCGATGGTGCTCCTCGTTCGAGGACTGAGGGGGCATTCAAAGTATTATTTAAAAACTTTACCGAGGGAGAATATGCCGTTATCAGTCCTACCGAAAAAGCTAATTTTAAGAATAATGTTTTATTCTTTTTCAAGAAAGATGGATATACGTTAAGGACTGGTGCAGATAGTCTAGGATTAAGCCAAGACTTCTGCGAACATCTTATGGATCAGTATGATAGCCCATTGTGCCTTGATATTCAGAAGATTGCAGACCACTATCACATTGACTTTAATCTTTTAGCAAAACACGATCTTACAAGAGAATCCGGAAGAAATATTGCTAAAATGCTAAAAGATAAAGGTGTAAACAAATATCAACTCTCAAAGAAAACAGGTTTGCCAGTTGAATTACTGCCCAACATGGAGAAAGGTTATCTCCCTACAGCGTATGAAGTGGGTCAAATCGCCGAAGCTCTCGAAATTGATATTCTCGATATGCCTATTAAAAGCGATGAGTATTTCTGCTATAATGGAATTACAATTGATATTTCAGAACAAGAACGGCAACTTCTTCGCGAATTTCGTAAACTTAACGAAGAGGGCCAGGACAAAGTGAATTTATATATTTCGGACATCAAAGACAAGTACTCAAAATAATTAAAGGGCAGCTTTTTCAGCTGCCCATATCTCTATAACATAGGTTTATATAAGAAACATCTTCTCCATGTAAAGATGCAATTTATTAAACATTGTGATATTCGAATATTATCAGAACCCAGCCCAATTATGATACTTTCTGATTTTCACCGCAAGTAAGGAACTGCAGGAATAAAAGCGTTCCCGCTTTTACTTGACACCGCACCGCCAAAGGCGTTGCATAGGGTTATTAACCCAATAATGGGGTTGCAAAAATAACCTATCAATTAGTGGGTTATTTTTGACAGTTACTATCTGTCGCCATATTAAGACACATCAAAGAAATCTGAATCTATCTTTTTGACCTGATATGTAGATACTACTGACACACCTATGTCATACTCTATCATTAATTTAGCAAGAGTGTTACCATCAACCAGAACCACTTTTGTGGTATGTTGTTTTTTGGCATAATCCATCGCCTGCTGACTGAATTTGGCAGTAGTTATAAACAGCCCTTTTGACGCACCTTGTCCTGCGAGTGCACCGACAAATTTCTGAACTTCAGGTCGGCTGACAGACTGATTTGTGTCCCAACGCTTGGCTTGAATATAAATCACATCAAAGCCCAGCTTATCTTCTTTAATTATCCCGTCAATTCCCTCATCACCTGTTCCTCCAACGACCTGACCTGAATTGGAAATATTGCCGCCATACCCCATTTTCTGCAAAAGAATAACTACAAGGTGCTCAAAGAAATCAGGCGATATTTTCATTATTTCAGATAGTATTTCATCTGCAAGAGTTTCTGATAGTTCATTATATGATTTTTCAAGCATATCTAACGGAGAGAGATTATCGCTGCTTACCGCTTGAACAGGAGAAACAGTTGTTCCGTGGCTTGTGTTTCTGAACTCTCTGAAGCTTTCGTACTTCATAAGGAAATCATTATCTACAACAGGAGGAAGATTGCTTACTACACGTTTTCCCTCATCTGTAAGTCTGGTCATTCCATGAGGCTGAGATTCTATTAAACCTGCCTTTTTGAGATATGTTCTGGTCCAACCTATTCGGTTATTGCACAGCAACTGAGTTCCGTTAGAAATATACGTTTTCCTGTCGGATTCAGTCAACCCTTTACTTGCAAATACATATTCCCGGATATCTGCGTTTTTGTGAGCTTCTCCGTCCGACAGGCAAAGAAGGAACTCTCTGTACATTTCGTCATACTTAGGTATTGCCATTGTTATTCCTCCAAGTTGTTTTGTTTGATAAATGCGTCCACAGTCATTCGATGGACGCCGAAAATCCTTGCTATTTCGCATTTTGAAACGTTTCGTTGCCGAAGAGTTCTTATGGTTTCTTCGTTTCCCGAAAGTTTCACGTGAGATGATTTGCGACCCACTGGTCTTCCAAGTACCACCCCCTCGGAACGTTTACGCGCGAGAGCTTCTTTAGTTCGCTGGCTTATCAGATTTCGTTCAATCTCAGCTGAAAGCCCAAAGGCAAACGCCAGCACCTTGCTCTGAATATCCTCTCCAAGCCTGTAATTGTCTTTGATAGTCCAGACTTTGCATTCCTTGGACATACAAATATTGAGTATCTCCATTATCATGAACAGGTTTCTTCCCAGCCGTGATAACTCGGCGCAGATGATAAGGTCGCCTTTCTGCACCTTTTTCAGGAGTTTACCAAGCTCCCGCTTATCATAGTTTTTGGTGCCGCTTATTGTTTCCTCAATCCAGCCGTCTATTTTGAGCGAGCTTGCTTCAGCAAAGCGCTCGATTTCAAACCGCTGATTCTCCACAGTCTGTTTATCAGAACTTACTCTGATGTACCCGTAATTCATAAAAATTCTCCTTTGAAAATGTTTATTAATAACGAGCGATTATGTTCGACAGCACGCTGTCAGCAATCGTTTCGACAGTTCCGGCAGC